>MDTC01161467.1_pt1 | contig 14065 bp, 25 predicted proteins | sample 811181 | NCBI WGS metagenome assembly MDTC01 (sample SAMN05326644, study PRJNA326480) | marine metagenome | isolation source: seawater | place: Pacific Ocean: North | collected 2011
AGTTCAGGTGTATATGGACATCAATATAGAGTACCTTTTGAAGAGGTTTATTATCTTGTTTAGTCTATAGATTCGTTTTTTTTAGATCTAAAACTAATTTTGATACTATTTCAAGCAGTTAATTAAATATATTATTTTTTTCCTCAAAAAAATGAAAGTTATGTACTAAAACCTCTCTCATATTTTAAAGTAATATTTTTGTTTTTTTAAACTTCCAAGTATAATTAATAAAGAAAATAAAACCTCTCAGTAAATTAAAAGGTATTCACCATTTGTTTACTCGTTGAAAAGTTATACATTTGCCTTCCCTAAAAATTAGGGAATCGGTACTAAAGAATAATAAATTAAAAAAGGAATATGCCTACTATTCAACAGTTGGTACGAAAAGGCCGGGTAAAATTTACAAAGAAAAGTAAATCTGCCGCACTAGATGCTTGTCCTCAAAGAAGAGGCGTTTGTACACGTGTTTACACTACTACTCCAAAGAAACCTAATTCAGCCATGCGAAAAGTAGCAAGAGTAAGGTTAACTAACGGAAATGAAGTAAATGCATACATACCTGGAGAAGGACATAACCTTCAAGAGCACTCTATAGTTCTTGTTCGAGGAGGACGAGTAAAAGATCTTCCAGGTGTTCGATATCATATAGTCAGAGGAGCTTTAGATACAGCTGGAGTTGATGGACGTACACAAAGACGTTCTAAATATGGCGCTAAAAAACCTAAAAAGTAATCAGAGTAATCTGAAGAAAAAAGCAAAATGAGAAAAGCAAAAGCTAAAAAAAGAGTCTTGTTGCCTGATCCTAAGTTTAACGATACATTAGTTACACGTTTCGTTAATAATTTAATGATGGATGGTAAAAAGAGTACTGCGTTCAAAATTTTTTATGATGCTATTGACATTATAGATGAAAAAAGTGGAGAAGAAGAGGGTGGTTTGGAAATTTTTAAAAAAGGGTTGCAAAATGTCACACCTCATGTTGAAGTTCGAAGCAGACGAGTGGGTGGAGCAACTTTCCAAATACCAATGCAGATTCGTCCAGATAGAAAGTTGTCTTTGGGTATGAAGTGGTTAATTTCTTTTACGCGTAAGCGAAATGAAAAGACTATGGCACTTAGGTTGGCAAATGAAGTATTGGCTGCATCTCGTGAAGAGGGAGCTGCTGTTAAGAAGAAATCCGATGTTCACCGCATGGCCGAAGCAAATAAGGCTTTCTCTCACTTCAGATTTTAATTGTTAAGAATAAACATAAATGGCTAAAAGAGATCTAAAATATACAAGAAATATCGGCATCATGGCGCATATTGACGCAGGAAAAACCACTACGACCGAGCGTGTTCTTTACTACACTGGAGTATCTCATAAAATTGGTGAAGTTCATGATGGGGCTGCAACAATGGACTGGATGGAGCAAGAGCAAGAACGTGGAATTACCATCACGTCTGCTGCAACTACATGTTTTTGGAAATACAGAAATAATGATTTTCAAATGAATATTATTGATACTCCTGGGCATGTTGATTTTACTGTTGAGGTGGAAAGATCACTTCGAGTTTTGGATGGTGCAGTTGCTTTATTTTGTGCTGTAGGGGGTGTTGAGCCCCAGTCTGAAACCGTTTGGCGACAAGCTGATAAGTACAATGTACCAAGAATCGGGTTTGTGAACAAAATGGATCGAGCTGGTGCAGACTTCTTCAATGTTGTTGCCCAGGTTAAAGAACGTTTAGGTGCCCACCCAGTACCCCTTCAAGTTCCTATTGGAGCTGAAGAGACTTTTAAGGGAGTTGTTGATTTAATTTCAAATAAAGCCATTGTTTGGAATGATGATACTCAAGGCATGACTTATAATGAGATACCAATTCCTGATGATTTAGTAGACATAGTAGCCGAATGGAGAGAAAATCTGATTGAGTCTGTTGCAGAATATGACGACAACTTGATGGAAAAATTCTTTGATAATCCTAATTCTATTACAGAAGCTGAAATAGAATCAGCTATAAAGGCAGCAGTTCATGACATGAAAATTACACCAATGTTTTGTGGGTCAGCCTTCAAAAATAAAGGTGTACAAGCAGTCTTAGATGCAGTTATGGAGTTTTTGCCTTCTCCTCTTGATATTGAGTCTATTGTTGGTACAAATCCTAATACAGAAGCTCAGGAAGAACGCAAACCAGATATTGCTGAACCCTTTTCTGCTTTAGCTTTTAAAATTGCAACTGATCCCTTTGTTGGACGTCTTTGTTTCTTTAGAGTTTATTCTGGAAGTTTAGATGCTGGCTCCTATATTTGGAATTCAAGAACAGGAAAGAAAGAACGTATCTCTCGTATTTTTCAAATGCATTCTAATAAGCAAAATGCAATTGATAATATTGGAGCAGGTGATATCGGTGCTGGTGTCGGTTTCAAAGATATTCGTACCGGAGATACACTTCATTCAGAAAAAGAGCCTATAGTTTTAGAATCTATGTCCTTCCCTGAACCAGTAATTGGAATTGCTGTTGAGCCTAAGACCAAAGCAGATATGGATAAAATGGGACTCGCATTAGGTAAACTATCAGAGGAAGACCCTACTTTCCGAGTTGCTTCAAATGAAGAAACTGGTCAAACTGTTATCTCTGGAATGGGAGAGCTCCATTTGGATATTTTAATAGACAGAATGAAACGTGAATTTAAGGTGGAGTGTAACCAAGGAGAACCTCAAGTTCAATACAAAGAGGCAATTCGCGAAGCTGTAGATCACCGTCAAACATACAAAAAACAGTCAGGAGGTAAAGGTAAGTTTGCAGATATTCAATTTACTATCGAGCCTGTTGTTGCAACAGACGGTGAAGAAGTCAAGGAAGGCTTAGAGTTCATCGATAAAATCAAAGGTGGATCAATACCTAAAGAATTTATTCCATCAGTTCAAAAAGGTTTTACTCAAGCAATGGTCAATGGACCCTTAGCTGGATATCCAATGGATAGCCTAAAAGTTACTTTGTTTGATGGATCTTTCCATGCCGTTGACTCTGATGCCCTGTCTTTTGAGTTGGCTGCAAAATTAGGTTATAGAGATTCTTGTAAAAAAGCATCACCAACTTTGCTAGAGCCTATTATGAAGCTCGAAGTAGTAACACCTGAAGCAAATATGGGAGATGTGGTTGCTGATTTGAATCGAAGAAGAGGTCAAGTTGCTGGTATGGATTCCCGAAATGGAGCTCAGATTATTAAAGCTACTGTACCACTATCTGAAATGTTTGGTTATGTCACTGCACTAAGAACAGTTACATCTGGTAGAGCAACTTCCACAATGGAGTTTTCTCACTATGATGATTGTCCAAAAAATATAGCAGAAGGAGTTATCTCTAAAGTTAACGGTAAATCTTAATTCGTATACAATGAGTCAGAAAATTAGAATTAAATTAAAGTCATACGATCACATGTTGGTTGATAAGTCTGCCGAAAAGATTGTAAAAACAGTTAAGACGACTGGTGCAATTGTTAATGGGCCTATCCCGCTTCCAACTCATAAAAGAGTTTACACCGTTCTTCGTTCTCCTCACGTAAATAAAAAAGCTCGTGAGCAATTTGAATTAAGTTCATACAAGCGTTTGCTTGATATATACAGTTCTTCATCCAAAACAGTCGATGCCTTAATGAGGTTGGAATTGCCTAGTGGAGTAGAAGTAGAGATTAAAGTTTAATTAGCATCTTTTAAAGAAATAAAAATGCCAGGTTTAATTGGAAAAAAAATAGGAATGACTAGTATCTTCAACGATATAGGTAAAAATATACCTTGTACAGTTTTAGAAGTTGGTCCTTGTGTAGTGACACAAGTTAGAACCCTCGAAACAGATGGTTACGAGGCTATTCAGCTAGGTTATGGTCAAAAGAAAGAAAAAAATACAGGAAAAGCGCTTGTAGGTCATCTTTCTAAAGCTAAAACAGGTCCTAAATTAAAAATTAAGGAATTTGTTGGTTTTGAATCAAATCTCGTTTTAGGTGATGTCTTAGATGTTGAACTTTTTGTCGAAGGAGAATATGTTGATGTAACTGGAATCTCAAAAGGAAAAGGTTTTCAAGGTGTTGTAAAACGTCATGGATTCCATGGTGTTGGAGATGCAACTCACGGACAGCATAATCGCTTACGTGCACCCGGTTCAATTGGTGCCGCATCTTACCCTGCTCGTGTATTTAAAGGCATGCGTATGGCAGGACGTATGGGTGGAGATAAAGTTACCGTTGCTAATCTTGAGGTATTGAAAGTGATTAAAGAAAAAAACCTGATGGTTGTTAAAGGTTCTGTTCCAGGACCTAAAAACTCACTCTTAACCATACATAAATAATGAAAGCAGTTGTATTAGATATTAATGGTAAAGATACAGGGAGAAAAGTTTCTTTAGCTGATGGAATTTTTTCAATAGAGCCCAATAACCATGCGGTGTATTTAGATGTCAAGCAATTCCTTGCAAATCAACGTCAAGGAACCCATAAATCCAAAGAAAGAGCTGATATTTCTGGAAGTACACGTAAAATTAAAAAGCAAAAAGGTACCGGTACAGCCAGATCTGGAAGCATCAAGTCTCCAATATTTAGAGGGGGTGGCCGTATTTTTGGACCAAAACCAAGAAATTACTCTTTCAAGCTTAACAAGAAACTTAAAACTCTTGCTAGGAAATCTGCTTTTTCTTTAAAAGCTAAGGAAGATTCTATATTGATTTTAGAATCTGTAAACTTTGAAGTACCAAAAACATCTACTTACTGTGAGATGATTGGTAACCTTGGATTAACAGGTAAAAAAACCTTGTTAATTCTTGCAGAATCAAATAAAAATGTATATTTGTCCTCGCGAAATTTAAAACGTAATAATGTTATAACAGTCTCAGAATTAAGCACTTATAATATATTAAATTCTGGAACACTTATAATTGAAGAAGGTGCAGTAGATAAAATCGAGAACACATTAAGTTAAATTAGATTATGAATATTCTTATAAAACCACTGATTACCGAGAAAATGACTGACAATAGCGAAGAATATAATCGTTTCGGATTTGTCGTTGATAGAAGAGCAAATAAGCTTCAAATTAAAGAAGCAATTGAAAAAATGTATGGTGTGTCAGTTGATAAAGTGAGAACTATGATTTATCAAGGAAAAGCAAAATCACGCAACACTAAAGGTGGAGTAATTAGTGGTAGAACAAATTCTTTTAAAAAAGCTATTGTAGACTTAGCTGATGGACAAAGTATTGATTTTTATAGCAATATTTAATTAAGTTATGGCAGTTAGAAAATTAAGACCAGTTACACCCGGTCAAAGACATAAAATTGTTAACTCCTTTGATGGTATCACCACATCATCACCTGAGAAATCTTTATTAGCGCCTATTAAGCGTTCAGGAGGTAGAAACAATTCTGGAAGAATGACCATGCGTTACATTGGAGGTGGCCATAAAAAACGCTATCGCATAGTTGATTTTAAAAGAGAAAAGTTCGGGGTAGAGGCAGTTGTTTCTACTATAGAATACGACCCTAATCGAACAGCTCGTATTGCCTTAGTAAAATATACAGATGGTGAAAAAAGATACATCATTGCCCCTAATGGTTTAAAAGTCGGGGATAAAATAGTCTCCGGTGAGGACGCATTACCCGAAGTAGGTAATACACTTTACTTAAGCACAGTTCCACTTGGAACTATCCTTCATAACATTGAACTACGTCCAGGGCAAGGTGCTGTTATGGCTAGGAGTGCTGGTGCTTATGCACAATTAGTTGCAAGGGAGGGTAAATATGCTATACTTCGTCTTCCCTCAGGTGAAACAAGAATGGTACTAGTTACATGCTTGGCTACCATTGGTGTAGTGTCAAATAGCGAGCGAGGATTAGAAAGATCAGGTAAAGCTGGACGTTCAAGGTGGCTTGGACGTCGTCCAAGAACAAGGGGAGTAGCAATGAATCCAGTCGACCATCCTATGGGAGGTGGAGAAGGTAAGTCCTCTGGGGGCCATCCTCGTTCAAGAAACGGAATACCGGCTAAAGGTTTTAAAACTCGATCGAAGAAAAAAGCTACCAATAAATATATTGTTGAACGAAGAAATAAATAATAATATATGTCACGTTCGTTAAAAAAAGGACCTTACGTACATTTCAAGCTAGAAAAAAAAATACTAGCAAATGCAGAGTCATCCAAAAAATCGGTAATTAAGACTTGGTCTAGAGCCTCGATGATTACACCAGATTTTGTTGGTCAAACCATTGCAGTACACAATGGTCGACAGTTTATACCTGTTTTCGTAACTGAAAATATGGTTGGTCACAAATTGGGCGAATTTGCCCTAACCCGTACCTACAGAGGGCACGGTGGAAAGAAAGATAAAGGTAAAAGATAACAGAATAAGCCTTAATCATGGGAAACAGAAAACATAATTCGGCAGTAGCCTTGAAAGAATCTCGTAAAAGTATTGCTTTTGCAAAACTTAATAATTGCCCTACCTCGCCAAGAAAAATGAGGCTAGTAGCAGATTTAGTCCGTGGCGCTGACGTTAATAAAGCTTTGCAAATTTTGAAGTTTAACACTAAAGAAGCTTCACTTCGTTTGGAAAAACTACTTCTCTCTGCAGTTGCGAATTGGCAAGCAAAAAATGAAAATACTCGAATGGAAGATAGCGGTTTGTATATCCAGGAAATCCAAGTTGACAGTGCTCGGATGTTAAAAAGATTACGTCCAGCTCCTCAGGGTAGAGCTCACAGAATTAGAAAACGTTCCAACCACGTTAAACTTATAGTAGGAACCAAATCAAATAAAGAATAAGCCACCATGGGACAAAAAACTAATCCAATAGGTAATCGCTTGGGAATCATCAGAGGATGGGACTCTGCTTGGTATGGCGGAAGAGATTTTGGTGATAAACTTGCCGAAGATAGTAAAATTCGTAAGTATATTTCTGCGCGTTTATCTAAGGCAAGTGTATCCAAGGTAATAATTGAACGAACACTCAAAATCATAACAATTACTATTTGCACTGCTCGACCAGGTATAATTATAGGTAAAGGTGGATCTGAAGTGGACCGCTTGAAAGAAGAATTGAAAAAACTTACAGATAAAGACATTCAGGTAAACATATATGAGATTAAACGTCCAGAAACAGATGCTAAACTTGTTGCTGAATCCATAGCTAGACAAATTGAAGGTCGTATTTCTTACAGAAGAGCTGTTAAAATGGCTATTGCTGCCGCAATGAGAATGGGGGCAGAGGGTATTAAGATTCAGGTTTCCGGCCGTTTGAATGGGGCTGAGATGGCTCGTTCAGAAATGGCCAAAGATGGTAGAACTCCTTTACATACCTTTAGAGCAGATATTGATTATGCATTAGTTGAATCTCATACGACTTATGGTGTTTTGGGTGTTAAGGTGTGGATATGTAAAGGTGAACTTTATGGTAAACGAGACTTAACTCCAATCGAAACCTTAGCTAAGTCTTCAAAGAAAGGCGGAGGTCGAAGTTCTAGAGGTGGCGGGAACAGAAGAAAAAGAAAATAGTGTAATATAACATATACTCAAATTAATAAAGATGTTACAACCAAAAAGATCGAAGTACCGAAAAATGCAAAAGGGTCGTATGAAAGGCAATGCCGGTCGTGGAAATCAGATTGCTTTTGGATCATTCGCTATAAAAGCTTTGGAGGAATGTTGGATTACATCACGACAAATTGAAGCTGCTCGTATTGCAGCTACTCGTTACATGAAGCGTGAAGGGCAGATGTGGATTAGAATTTTTCCAGACAAACCTATTACTAAGAAACCAGCTGAGGTTCGGATGGGAAAAGGTAAGGGAGCACCGGAATATTGGGCTGCCGTTGTATTGCCGGGGCGAATAATGTTCGAATTAGATGGTGTACCTCTAGAAGTAGCTAGAGAAGCACTCAGATTGGCAGCACAAAAGATGCCTATAACAACTAAATTTGTAGTACGAAGAGACTACGTTGAAGCTTAATCGATTTAATTATTAACGATGAAACAAGCTGTAATAAACCAAATGTCAACTGAGGACCTGAAGGGTAAACTCAATGAGGAAAGAGCATCATTAGCTAAAATAAAACTCGCTCATGCTGTATCTCCCCTTGAGAATCCCAGACAGATTCGTGAAATAAAAAAAACAGTTGCAAGAATTCTAACAGAAGTTAGAAGAAGAGAACTAGAAGCATAAATAAAAATGGAAACTAGAAATCTTAGAAAAGAGCGTGTTGGTGTTGTGAAAAGCAACAAAATGAATAAGTCCGTTAGTGTCTCTATTGAACGCAAGGAGAAGCATGTAATGTATGGCAAGTTCATGAAAAAAACTTCTACGTTTGTAGCCCACGACGAATCTAATGACTGTAATGTCGGAGACACTGTCAGAATCATGGAAACACGTCCTTTGAGCAAAACAAAGAATTGGAGAGTAGTAGAAATCCTAGAAAGAGCTAAATAATATGGTACAACAGGAAAGTCGTTTAAAAGTTGCTGACAATACAGGGGCCAAAGAGGTGCTTTGTATCCGCGTGTTGGGCGGAACTGCCAGAAGATATGCTTCATTAGGAGATAAAATTGTTGTCACTGTAAAATCTGCAATTCCATCAGGTACAGTAAAGAAAGGACAAGTTTCTTCTGCAGTTGTCGTTCGAGCTAAAAAAGAAGTTCGTCGAAATGATGGATCTTACATTCGTTTTGACGATAATGCTTGCGTATTGTTGGATACTACAGATCAAATGAGAGGTACTCGTGTATTTGGTCCCGTCGCTCGGGAATTAAGAGACAAGCAGTATATGAAAATAGTTTCACTGGCACCAGAGGTGCTATAAAACGATTTATGATGTTTAAATTGCATATTAAAAAAGGAGATACAGTAAAAGTTCTTGCCGGCTCAGACAAAGGAAAATCCGGTAAAATATTATCTGTAGTAATTGAAAAAAAAAGAGCATTTGTTGAAGGTATTAACATGGTGTCTAAGCATACTAAGCCAAGTGCATCAAGTCCACAAGGTGGGATTGTAAAAAGTGAAGCATCAGTTCATATTTCTAATCTTATGGTTATTGATTCGAAAGGTCAAGCAAGCCGAACAGGAAGAAAGGTGAACGATTCTGGTAAGTTAGTTAGATACTCAAAAAAATCAGGAGAAATAATATAATGTCATATACTCCAAGATTACAAGAGAAATATCGTAACGAGATTGTTGCGAATCTCACGGAAAGCATGGGTTATAAAAATGTCATGCAAGTGCCAAAGTTGGTTAAAATTTGTCTAAACCAAGGTTTAGGCGAAGCTACTACTGATAAAAAATTAGTTGATATCGCTTCTGAGGAAATGTCCAGAATTACTGGTCAAAAGTCCGTTTCGACATTATCTAAAAAAGATATTTCCAATTTTAAACTAAGAAAAGGAATGCCAGTTGGTGTTCGTGTAACACTTAGAGGTGCAAAAATGTATGAATTCTTGGATAGATTTATATCTACAGCATTGCCTGCAGTTCGTGATTTTCATGGAATAAATCCTAAATCTTTTGATGGAAGAGGAAATTATAACATAGGTGTAAAAGAGCAAATTATATTTCCTGAGATATTCATTGATCAAGTTAATAAAATTACTGGAATGGATATCACAATAGTAACCTCTGCATCAACTGATAAAGAAGCTTTTGAGTTGTTAAAAGAATTTGGTTTACCCTTTAAAAAATAAGCAAAATGGCAAAAGAATCTATGAAAGCCCGAGAGCTTAAAAGACAGAAAATAGTAAAGAAGTATGCGGATAAAAGAGCTGCTCTAAAAGCAGAAGGAGATTATATTGGTCTTCAAAAGCTTCCTAAAGATGCTTCTCCTATTCGTCTTCATAACAGATGCAAGTTGACAGGAAGACCGAAAGGTTATATGCGTCAATTTGGTGTGTCACGCGTCACATTTCGTGAAATGGCCAATTTTGGCCTAATCCCAGGTGTAAAAAAATCCAGTTGGTAAAACGTAAACTTACAAATCATGTACACAGATCCAATAGCAGATTATTTAACTCGTATTCGTAACGCCGTAATGGCTAAACATAGAGTAGTAGAACTACCTGCATCAAATCTTAAAAAAGAAATGACCAAGATTTTAAAAAATCAAGGATATATTTTGAATTATAAGTTTGAAGAAAATAACGCGCAAGGAACAATAAAAATTGCATTGAAATACAACGCCATAACAAAAATTCCTGCCATAACATCTCTTGAAAGAGCCTCCAAACCAGGTCTTCGAAAGTATTCAGCGTCCTCGTCTATGCCAAGAGTACTGAATGGTCTTGGAGTTGCTATTGTATCCACGTCAAAAGGAGTGATGACTGATAAAGAAGCACGTTCACTTAATGTAGGTGGAGAAGTATTATGTTACGTTTATTAATACAAAAAGAAAACGTTTAAAAAATGTCAAGAATAGGAAATCAACCGATATCAGTGCCCGAGGGAGTTTCCTTTGATATGTCTTCATCAAATGAAGTCACTGTTAAAGGAAAGCTCGGAGAATTGTCTTTGCAGATTACAGAACCAATTACTGTAAAAATTAATGATGATATTGTTACACTCGAAAGACCAAACGATCAAAAAGAAGCTAGAGCAAAACACGGACTATATAGAGCTTTAATTCATAATATGGTAGTTGGAGTTTCTTCAGGCTACACGAAAGAACTTGAATTAGTAGGTGTTGGTTATCGAGCCTCGAACAAAGGCCAATTATTAGAACTTAGTTTAGGTTTTTCTCACAATATAATGATGGAAATCTGTCCTGAGGTAAAAGTTGAAACTATTTCAGAAAAAGGAAAAAATCCAATTATTAAATTGATTTCTCATGATAAGCAACTTATTGGAATGGTAGCTGCGAAAATTAGATCGATGAGAAAACCTGAACCTTATAAAGGGAAGGGAATTAAATTTGTAGGAGAAGAAATCAGAAGAAAAGCAGGTAAAACTGCTGGCTAAAAAATAAGCGATGGCACAAACAAAAGAATATAGAAGAAAACGAATCAAAATGCGTGTTCGAAAGAATACAAATGGTACCTCAATAAATCCAAGACTATCTGTTTTTAGAAGTAACAAGTCAATATATGCACAGTTAATTGATGACATTGCAGGAACAACTCTATTATCTGCTGCATCTTCGGATAAAGACATAAAATCGCAGGGAACAAAAATAGAACAAGCTAGTATTGTTGGTAAAGTTCTAGCTGAAAAAGCAGTTTCTGCTGGTATCACAAAATGTGTTTTCGACAGAAACGGATACTTGTATCACGGAAGAGTTAAATCTTTAGCTGAAGGAGCTAGAGCAGGGGGACTTAAATTCTAAGAAATTATGACTAGTAAATATTATAATACAGTAAAAGTAAAGCCCTCAGGCTTAGAACTCAAAGAGCGTTTGGTTGGAATTCAACGTGTAACTAAAGTAACTAAAGGAGGAAGAACATTCAGTTTTTCTGCCATTATGGTTGTTGGAAACGAAGAAGGAGTTGTAGGACACGGAATGGGGAAAGCAAAGGAGGTTGTTTCTGCAATTACAAAAGGAACTGAAGATGCAAAAAAGAACTTGTTCAAAATTCCAGTGGTTAATTCGACAATTCCTCATGAACAAAACGGTAAATTCGGAGGCTCCCGAATTTTTATGCGACCTGCATCTCATGGTACAGGTGTAATTGCTGGTGGAGCTATGCGTGCTGTCATTGAATCTGTTGGTATACAGGATATCTTGGCTAAATCTAAGGGTTCGTCAAATCCACATAATGTAGTAAAAGCTACAATGGATGCCCTGTTACAGCTCAGAGACGCTCGTTCAGTAGCTTCACAAAGAGGAATTTCCATGAGTAAAGTTTTTAACGGTTAATAAATTAAGCATATGACCAAAATTAAAATTAAGCAAGTACGGAGTAAAATCGATAGACCAAAACGTCAAAAAAGAACTTTAGCGGCATTAGGTTTAAGTAAAATAAATCAAGTGGTAGAGCATGAGGATACTCCTCAAATTCTAGGGATGGTTAATGCTATAAAGCATTTAATCAAAGTTGAAGAGGTCAAGTAAGAACTTATAAACGAATCGTAAGATGAATTTACATAACCTTAAACCAGCTAAAGGCTCGGTTAGAAATAAAAAGCGTATAGCACGTGGACAGGGATCCGGTAAAGGCGGAACTGCTACAAGAGGACACAATGGGCAGAAATCTCGTTCGGGATATTCTCGAAAGGTAGGTTTTGAAGGCGGACAAATGCCACTTCAAAGACGAGTTCCTAAATTCGGATTTAAGAATATTAATCGTGTTGAATATAAGGGAATTAATCTTGACACTATTCAAGCTCTTGTGGATTCTAAAAAAATAAATGACGAGTTAACTTTTGATATTTTAATATCCGTTGGATTGGCTAGAAAGAACGAATTAGTTAAAATACTCGGTCGTGGATCTTTAAAAGCAAAGTTGAAAGTCTCTGTGCACAAGTTTACAGCATCTTCCAAAGCTGCTATCGAGGCCGCAGGTGGTTCAGCGACAATACTTAATTAGTAATAATCTTATGAAGAGTTTTATAGATACAATAAAAAATATTTGGAAGATACATGAACTTAGAGGTCGTATTTTAACTACCTTGGGATTTCTTCTAATATATCGTCTAGGATCATTTGTTGCTCTACCCGGAATAGACCCACAGCAGCTTGATGCGCTTCAGAATCAAACTTCAGACGGTCTTTTGGGACTTTTAAATATGTTTACCGGTGGCGCTTTTTCTCAGGCATCTATCATGGCACTTGGTATAATGCCCTACATATCTGCATCTATTGTTATCCAATTGATGACTATGGCTGTTCCTTACCTCCAAAAGTTGCAAAAAGATGGTGAAAGTGGCAGAACTAAGATAAGTCAGATTACAAGATATTTAACTGTATTAATTACTTCATTCCAAGCTCCTGGTTATATCGCTAATCTTAAAGCAACACTACCCGCAGAAGCTTTTTTGTTATCAAGTACTAGTTTTTGGTTTTCTAGTGTGATTATACTTGTAACTGGAACAATGTTTGCTATGTGGTTAGGAGAGAAAATCACTGATAGCGGAATTGGAAATGGAATTTCACTACTAATTATGGTAGGAATTATAGCTAGTCTTCCACAGGCATTCTTGTTTGAGGTAGGGCGTGCTAAACCACTGATTATTTTGGTTGAGATGGTTATTCTCCTATTTGTGATTCTTGCTTCTGTTTTATTAGTGCAAGGAGTCAGAAGAATACCAATACAGTACGCAAAACGTGGTGCATCAGCTCAGCTTTCTGCCGCCCGACAATATTTACCATTGAAAGTTAATGCAGCAGGTGTGATGCCAATAATTTTTGCTCAAGCAATTATGTTTATTCCTATTACTTTTGCTGGACTTTCTGATTCAGAAAGTGTGCAAACTTTTATCACTAACTTTTCTGACTTTTCTGGTTTTTGGTATAATTTAGTATTTGCAATGCTGATTATTTTGTTTACCTATTTTTATACAGCCATGACAGTAAATACAAATCAAATGGCCGATGATTTAAAAAGAAATGGTGGATTTGTTCCAGGAGTAAAGCCTGGTAAAGACACAGCTAGTTTTTTAGATAATATTATGTCAAGAATTGTTTTGCCAGGATCTTTTTTTCTCGCATTTATAGCAATTCTTCCTGCCTTCGCAATGAATGCTGGAATCAATCAATCTTTCTCTCAATTCTTTGGTGGTACATCTTTATTAATTATGGTGGGCGTTGTGTTAGACACTCTCCAACAGATTGAGAGTTATTTATTAAATCGCCACTATGATGGTCTTATGAAGTCAGGGCGATTAAGTGGTCGATCAGGAATGTAATTACTACAATGGTTTATTACAAAACTGAAGAAGAAATAAAGTTAATTAAAGATAGTTCTTTACTTGTTGCAAAAACTCACGCCGAAATAGCGAGACTTATCAAGCCCGGAGTTAGTACTTTACATTTGGATAAAGTTGCCGAAGAGTTTATTAGAGATCATGGTGGAGTCCCTGCCTTCAAACATTATAATGGTTTTCCTAATACATTGTGTGTTTCCCCTA
>MDTC01112541.1_pt1 | contig 14064 bp, 8 predicted proteins | sample 811181 | NCBI WGS metagenome assembly MDTC01 (sample SAMN05326644, study PRJNA326480) | marine metagenome | isolation source: seawater | place: Pacific Ocean: North | collected 2011
CGGTCGGAAAAGACTCGGCGCGCGTCGGAGCGCGTCTCTCTCTCTCTCTCTCTTTTTCCGGACGAGGGCGTCTTTTTGAGCGCCGCCGGCTTTCTCCGCGCGTGCATCGTCTTTAAATTCGTTTTTGGGCGGAAGAGAGAGAGAGAGAGAGGAAGATGCCGGAAGACGACGACGACGACGAGATTCAAAAACACGCGAGCGAAGAAGAAGATGATGATGAAGAACATGGAGAGGAACGACAAGAACGACGGACGTTTCCGATCCAAAACCTACCGGAAGGCGTCATCGCGCACGTGTTTTCCTTCCTCCCCGCGCTCTCCGTGGTCAACTGCATGCTCAGCTCGAAACAGATGTATCGAGCAGCGATGAGCGATGGAACCTGTTGGAAGAAACAGTGCGAAAAACTCGCAAACATCGAGAGTTTAGTGGATTTGCGAGAAAAAGCGAGACGAGATATATTCAGGAATTCCGAGAAGGACGAGGAAAAAGTGAAGGAATCCGGTGAGTATTATAGGAAAGTCTTCATTGAAATGCAAAAATACCCGCTGATGCGGTATCGATTTTTGAAGACGATACCAACTCTCGGTCTAAATGTACAAGAGTTGTCTCGCGAAGAGGTTGAGAAAAATAGAAGTACAAAAAAGAAGAGGGTATTTGGCGGGTTCAGTTTTAACGCGGCGGAAGGATACGAGGAAGAGGAAGATGCGACGATGGAACTCGAAGACGATGATGAGGTGTCGAAAATGGACGCGGACGAAAAGGAAAATGTATCGAAAATTTGTAGCAACAACAAGAAACGAACCTCGGACGGCGCGTTGAAAAAGATGCAATCGAATCGAGAACAAGCCATAGAAGACATCGTAAATTCGAAAAAATCGAATAGAAAGAAAAAGAAAATCATCTCAGACTACGCGAGTTTTTGCGTTCGAGAAAGAGTGGAGGTGAGGAACAGCCATCGACAACGCATGTGGGAATGTTTGGATGTTTGCTCGGGGATGCTGAAAGCGGTAAAACTTGTAGGGTTCCTCGAAAAACCTGAAGAAGGTTTGCGGAGTAGAAAATTACGCGAAGCGGCGAACATGAAGGCGCTGTCTTCGCAAATAGTTAGAGCGACGTCGAGAGAAGAAAATGATCCGTCCGGTAAGAGAGAATATTTGAACGGAGCAAATTCCATCGCACGATTGGAACGTTTAGTTACGATTGACGAAGAAATGCCATTTGAGATCCCGTGGTTAGTAGGGCAACTCCCGCCTGAATTGCAAGCGGCGGAAGAAGAAGACGAGATAGAAACGAGTTTAGTTGGCAAGACGCGAATACTACCGAGACTTAGCGGCAAAATGCTCATGATTCACGAACATTATCCGATTAGTTTACGCGCGCAGCGGTCGAGAGTGTGCGAGGATCCAGTCGTCGCAGAAAAGCGACCGCCGAAAGAGTGGTGCTACGACGACGATGGCACGTTTCGATTGAAAAGATCTAAATTGCGTATGCTCACTCAGCAATTGCTTGAAGGCATTCGATTCGCGCATTCGCGAGGGATTGCTCATAGGAATTTGCATTGTGGTCATCTATTAGTCGACGCTCAGAAGAACGAAGGCAAAGGACAGTTGGTGATTGCCTCGTGGGCGGCATCGAGAGGATTTCGCGACGTTGGAAAGCGCTCTCCTTTGCGTTCGTGCACCGTGCCGTATTACATCGCGCCTGAAGGACTCATCATACCGCCTGCTCAACAAATCGATCCCGATTCCGTTGACGAAACCGCTTACGACGATATCGAAGGCTTAGGCCGAGAAGATGAAGAAGGAGAAGGTGAAAAGGAGAACAAAAAGAAATCAGTGCTGCCGAAACAATACACAAACGCCGTGGACATGTGGGCATGCGGATGCGTCTACGCTGAATTCATCCTCGGTTCCTCGCTCTTCAACAAATTCGCATATTACGAAAGTGCCGAACAGTTGGACCAAATTTTGTGCATTTTTAAACTTCTCGGAACGCCAAACGAAAAGACTTGGCCGGATGTTAAAAACATCCCTGGTTGGCACGCGGACATGTTCCCGAAATGGTTACCGCGAGTCTCCTTCTTGAAACTGACTCGTGCGAACGAAATCACTGTCTTCCAAGCCGATTTGTTAAGGCGAATGTTAACACTCGACCCATCACGAAGAATCACCGCACACGAAGCGTTGCACCACCCATACTTCTACTCCGACACTGAACACAAAGACGACCGCGTCGTAGAGTACGAAGACGAAAATGCGCAACGTTTGAAACTGCCGGGCGGCGAGACCATAGTTCAACGACACGTTCGTTTGGTCAACGAGAAGAATGAAGAAGAAGACCTCTTTGGTATCGTCTCTAAATTCGAGCAATCGTCGTGTCGGAACTTCCACCGATACCACGTCACCTTTGACGTCAAAGAAACGCCTTTGTCGATGGCTTCGTTGGTTTCTCTCGAGACTACACTGGAGGTACAAAAAGTCTCCGATGATGAAGAAATAGTGAAAATTGGATTCCGTGCTGCCACGCAATACTGGTCCGAACGAGACGTCTTGTTAAACATGGTCTTGTAATACATAATAAATAATACATAACATAGGAGGAGTAGAATTATAAGGCGAGCGTCGCGACGAGACACGACGAGACGACGACGACGACGAGCGAAAAACGACTATGAGTCGCCGAGGAGGACACGCCGAAGAAGGAGGAGGGTGGGCCGCCGCTCGCCTCGCAGCTTCGAGGCATAAAAGAGTTCGCGTTGTTGAACGGCTCGACCGAGAGCGCGTCGACGTCGGACGAATTTTCAAGAATGTCAGACATTTCCTCTGGCGTTTTGAGAACGCCCCCGGGTTTTATCCACGCCTCGAAATCGGCGTAAAAGGCGGCGACGGAGTCGTGGCCGGTGAAGTTTGCAAGAGCTCCTTTCCATCCGGTACCTTCGGGAACTTGGGACGGCCAATCCGTGTCGATGTTGAATTCGTAGTCGTCTACAACGATGCTGTGCCAGAAGCCTTTGTGCTTTTCCGTGTTGGTCCAGAAATCGGCAAACGTTCGCCCTCCGTCGGCCACGTGGTTGATGTTGGCTTTGTATATGGCAAACGCTACTGCCGCGGCGCCGATGTTATAAAAAACATCCGGGTTTGCGTTTACACCGCCCGGCGGAATATCGTTTTCACACTCTCGATCGGACCCGTAGGTCGTCAACCACGTGGCCACCGACGTATCTCCGTATAAATCGATAGCTGCTGGAAAAATTGTATGCTTAAAATGGTCCTCGTACGTCTTTCTGTACGTCCCACGCGATGCGTGGTTGGAAAAAACGGCCTCCAATTGTACCGCGCCCCCTTCCATCAACCACGCTGGAGTGTGTGCTCCGAAGAGTGCCTGAAATGCGTGCGAGTATTCGTGGATGGCTCCTTGAATAAGCCAATCCGTGTCGTGCTCGTAATACTCGCCCGACGAATCCAACCCGGGCGTGATGACAATCGGCGTACTCTTCTTCGCCGGTTCGCCGCAAGGCGCACACGTCATCTTCCCCGACGCAAACACGTTATTCTCCCCGTTCATCGCTTTCTCCTGGTTGCCCGCGCCGTTGTTGCAATACCCGTGCACTTCGTCCCGCGTCGCCTCGCACCACAGACCGTTGATTTCTTCATACGCCGATGGGTTTTGCGCCGACGCGTTTTGCGCCTCGTACATGAACACGTCCACGTCGGACACTTTTCCCAAGAACGATTGGGCTAATTCCACGCCTTTCTCGACGGAATTGCGCATCGTCGCTGGAAAGTTCGGCGTTTGCCGAAAGGTAATCGAAACATCGTCGTCGTGATTCCCCAAAGTGCTCGACGCGAATCTCTGTTTAGGCCGATTGCAACCGGATTGGTACGACGAGCACGACGACGACGCCTTGCCTGTTCCTCCGAGGAGTACTAATAATAATAATAACAGGACGTTCAGGAACATCGTTCGCCGTCGTCGTCGCGAGTAGTAGTAGTGGTGGTGGTGGTGTATATATGAAGCTCTCTCTTTCGCGTTTTGTCGACCACTTTTTTATTTTCCAATTTTTTGTTTTCAAATATTTTTTTCCTTTTCAAACGTCAAACGTTTTTTCTCTTCCATCTTCTTCTTTGTCCGCAAACAAAAGTCGATTTTCCATCATTTTGTCTTCTTCAGAATTTCTTTCTCTTCTTGTGAGTGTCTCTGTCTTCTCTAGGTTACAAATCGTCGTCTCTTCGACGACGACGACGACGACGACGACGCGCGAGAAAAGAAGCTTGCCGCATCAAACACACCGGCAACGCGAAGAAGGGAGAACCGCGGCGCGCATCATCTTCATTATCATCATCATCATGGGTGGAAACGAGGGAAACGAGGTGGCGATAATCGACGAACGTTTGCACAACAATTCCATTAAAATTTCCGAGAAAGATGGCTTGAAACCGATTGAATTGTTACACACGCAAACGCGTTCCGTCGGGGTTATCATCCCACCTCCAGATGTCCGAGCAATCGTGGACAAAACCGCACAATTTGTGGCTAAAAACGGCCCCGAATTCGAGAACAGAATCTTGTCGTCCGAAAAAAACAATCAAAAGTTTTCGTTTTTAATGGAAAAGGATCCCTACCACGCGTATTATCGAGGGAAGATCGAATCGATTAAGTTGGAATTGGAGGGAAAGACGATCGAGGATCAGAATAAGAAAGGAATGGAAGTGGCGGAGCAAGTGCAAAATCAGAGCAAGTTTATGGCGAAAAGTAGCGCTGTTGGTGGCGTGGGTTTATCAAAACCGGAAGTGTTAGAACGTCCGAGAGAGTTTAAACATTCCATCGGGACGCAACCGCCGCAAGGTCTTAAAAAGAGCGAGATTGAAGTGATCAAACTATCCGCGCAATTCGTGGCGAGAAATGGCGCAAAGTTTCTCTCCGGCTTAGCCTCTAGGGAATATCAAAACCCGGAGTTTGCGTTTTTGAAGCCGGCACATCCCCTGTTTACCTATTTCACTAGTTTAGCGGATTCGTACTCGGAGATTTTAATGCCGGAGAATAAGCAAGAGATGGAGGAAGTTTTAGATGTGGAGGTGGATTACAGGAAGGCTTTAGAGCGATCGTTGAAAAGGTCCGAATGGGATGCCACGCAATTAAAGAATAGAAAAGATAACGAGGAGAAGAAACGCATGGAACGAGAAGCGATGGAGGCGATCGATTGGCACGATTTTGTGGTTGTGGAAACGATCGATTTCGAGGACGGCGAAGACGAAACCTTGCCGGAACCAATCGCGATGAGAGAAATTGTTGGGTATTTGAAGAGACAGGCGTTGGAGGATGCTTCGAAGGTTGAAGCGCAGCCGCCAACGACGACTGCTAATGATGTAGTAAATGAAGAAATAGACGTAGGAGGAGGAGCAGGAGGAGGAACTGCGGTAGCAACAATGGACGACGAAGAACGACAAATCATGCAACAAGCGCAAGAGGTGGAGAAAAGAGTGAAAGCAGCATCAAGACCGCTAGCGCCGAATTCGTCCGGCGAGAAACATGCGTCAGGTATTAACGAAAACTTGCCTGAACCTGGTATGAAAATCGTTCGAAACTATAAGAAACCAGAAGAACGCGCGGCAGCTTCCAGAGGCGATAAAGCGACTAAGTTTGCCGTGTCACCAATCACCGGCGAACTCGTTCCGGTGGACGAAATGGCCGAGCACATGCGCATTTCTTTGATTGACCCGAAATGGAAAGAACAAAAAGACGCGATGTTGAAAAAGTTACAAGGAAGCAACAAAGTCGACGATGACCAGTTCGCAAAGAACATTGTAAGTTTAGCGAAATCGAGACCGGACATTTTCGCCAGCGGGAACGATAAAGACGTTTCGACCGCTTTGAACGAGCAAATGAAAAAGCAACAACAACAACAACAACAACAACAACAACAACAACAACAACAACAACAACAACAACAAGTGGCGCAGCCAGCACATGCCATTCCTGCTATGACTCAACCAATACCTCCGCCACCAATGATGTCACAACAAGCAATGCCGCCACCTCCGCCACTAGCCGCCCCAGCGATGGATGCAGAAGTTGGACAAAAACGAGGACGAGTAGATGGAGATGATGAAGACGCCAAACCGGTCAAACAAAAGTTACGCATCGGAGAGATGGAATTGGCGGAGGAAAACGAATGGCTCAGCGAGAATCCAGGTACGATTGATCTAAAAATCTTATGTCCTGACGAAGCGAAGGACAAAAATTTGAACGGTCAAACGATTGATCTAAAAATTGAAAGTGGGAAAGAAACAGTGTTGAAAATCAAGCAAGAGTTAAAGCCATTATTAGCAAACTTGGCGCAAGGAAAAATGAAACTGGAAATCAAGAGGATGGGTTTCTTGAAAGATGCAAACTCGTTGGCGTACTACAACATCAAATCAGGCACGCCGATTCATTTGCATTTGAAGAAACGATGAGAAAAGATATTAGTATTAGCAGATAATATTCTATTCATCATGATAAAGTAATACATAATCAATCAATCATTATCAAAAGCACGCACCAGCCTTCCCTCTGTTCTCGAATTGTTTCAATCCCGGGCGTGGTAAAGACGGTAATGAGTTTCCATCATTATTTTTTTGTCTCTTCTTTTCGATGTCTTTGCGTTCGATGTCTTTTTGAAAATGTAACTTTGACGCGCGGGCCAACGCCATGGAAACTTTCGTATCGTTTCCGCCAATTTTCAACGCTCTTTTGTAGTCATCCACGGCATTGGCATATTTCTCAATCTGCTCGTAGGCATGACCTCGTTCCAAATATAAGTTGGAGAGCAAGTTTTTCGTCGCGTCTACTTCGTCATTGTCAGCAGATGATGTCGCATTCGATGACGACGAAAGTAACTTTTTACCTTCTTGAATGGCTTCAGCGTAATCTTTTGTTGCAGTTCTGATTTTACCGAGTAAAACATTTGCTTTCGCACGTCTTTGTAAACAGTCTATAATTTTCACTTGTGTCGTTGTCATCGGTTTATCATCATCTTCATTTATCGTGTTATTTTCGCTGCCGTCCTCCGAAGCCGGTGGTGAAGAAGAGGAAGTAAAGAACCGAAGAAAAAAGAGCGCCGATGAGAAGGATTTAATCGCATTCGCGTAATCACCAGACGACTCAAAGTGATCGCACGAATGCATCGCTTCTTTCAGAGATGTAAACTCCATCGGTGTCGACACTTCATCGATTTGAGCGTCGAGTTCATTTTCAATCTCCTCCGGCGTCTTTGAAGGAGTGAATTTTGGCGCTAAGTTTCCATCACGAAATTTAATCACTTCCGCGCGTAAGTCGCGCAAATTTATATCATGAGTAGTGTTGTTAATAATGAGTTCTTTCTCTTGGTTTATTTCTTTATCTCCATCTGGAGCGCTCTTCAAGCGCAAAACAGTGTTCTCAGAGTCCGCAGACGACAAATGCTTCCACACTTTGGCTACTTCCGCTTTCACGAGCGTTACGCGAAGGGACTTTGCTGTCGTGAGCATGTAGCTCTTCTCTCTCACGATTGCATCAAACAAATACGGGACCTGGAGCACGTACATTTTATCTTTGCCCTCTTTGGATTGAATCGAGAGAGTAAAACTTCGTTCGTTTTGTACTTCCAACTGTGCAGATTTCAGATTCATCAATTTCTCATCGTGTTGCACGCGCACGATGATTTCGCCATCTTTATCTTCCCACGTGTACCGATCGAAATTGATGAAGCGAGTTTCCAAAGGCTCTTCACCATCATCGTGATCATCGCCCTGTTTATTTCCAATCATCAAAACCTTTTTGTTCTTTTCAATTTTTAACAGCTTTGGCAATTCTCGTTTAATACCTTTCGCCTCGTCCAACCGTCGCATCCGTTCTTCCTGCATCTTCGGATCGACTCTGCTCAACTCGTGCTGAACTAAATCAATTGCACCTTGAGTCATATGATTACCCACAAAATTCGTCGTCTGGCCGCTCTGCGGTTTTTCGTACCCGGGTTCTCGCTTAATAATCGACCCGTCCGGTGTTTGCTCTAAAGCGTCGTAGCCTTTCTTTTTCTCTCCGGTGGAGATGTAATATTTCCCGCCGTGCGCTTTCTTGTCCCAGACCCTTTTCCCGATAGTACCGTACGATTTCTGTTTGATGAGTTGTTCTTTCGGCACGATCTTATTCTTCCTTTGGTCTTCTTCTTCTTCTTCTTCCTCTTCACGCGTAAAACGACGATCCGACGCGGTCTTCTCTTCGATCTCGTCCTCATTTCTTCCGGCCGTCCCATACGTTTTATATTCCTCCCACGCTTTCGCGTGCTGCGCGCCGTCCGAGACCCGATCCAGCGATGGGTTGTAACACGTTTGGTCGTACTGACCACTACTCATGACACGCGCGGTATGCAGAGCACGTGGTGCGCGTGGGTGTGCGCGTTCAAATCTGTTCTTCTTATTTTTTTTTGCAGAGATGCGCGCATGTCATTCATTCATAGTTGACCCGAACACAAACCTCTCATCAAAACAAAGCGTTACACATTTTTTCTCTTTTTTTTCTTTTTTTGTCTCCTCCTCCTCGAAAACACAAAAAAAGGGAACTTTGACGAGCCAAAAAGAGGCGATGAAACCTAAAAAGCGTGCTCAATTTTTGAAAGGAAAGAGAGATTTCTTTTTCGCGCGGGTTTTGGTTTTTTTGTTCTTAAAATTGCTCTTTCGGCAATCCGATTACAACGAAAAAATGCGTGCCTACATGAGGTTCTATAAACCAATCAGCTTCGTAAAAGCGATGTACCTCTCCTTTATCTCGAATTTTAAATAGCTGTTGTTCCGCACTAAAGCGGTACTACCTTCGTTCAACGATATTTTCGCCTTGCGTAACTTGTCTTTGTTACGAAAGGTTTTCGATAAAGCTTTCTTCGCGACGTGCTCGTCTTGTCTCGCATTGACGATATTGGAGAAAGAACCGATCATGGTGCCGAAAATACCACAGCCCAAGATAACCCATGCATACCAAAACGCGATTTGTTTCATGTTTTGAGGAACGAAATCGCCAAAACCAACCGTGCTCAAGGTGATGACGGAGAAGTAAAAAGAGTCGACTGCTGACAATCTGTCTTTTTCCACGGACGCAAAGAAAGCAAATCCGAGCCAAAAGACTACGCAGGACATGAAAAAAGCCGCGAACATGTTCAGCTTTTCGCTCATCACCGTATGCTTGGCTTTGATGAGGTTCAAAAGCGTGACAGTTTCAGCCACCGAAATACTCGCCACTTCTGCAAAGTTCTCACCGGCCAGTTCATCGACGTATTTGTTCACGTCTCTTATCCTGACGTTCTCCCATCCATCACTTAAGACGCTTAAAAATGTCGGCAAATCTTTCACTGGAATATTTACCGATAAATCAATCGTCCCATAGTCTGCGGTGGTTTGAATTGCTAATGTCTTCATCATCTGCGTCACATTTACATCCAAATTCAACGGTTCCTCTATTTTCAACACTTTCAGAGTGTAAAAACTAACGTATCGTGCTATTTGCAACAATGGTTCAGTTAACGAGGACAACGAATAGGCGAATTTTGCAATCAATGGTAAACACGTACAAGTAATAAGTAATTTCCCGCCATTGGTCACCGGAGTGACATTACCGTAGCCGATTGTCGTCATCACTGTTCCTACAAAATAAATTACGTCCGTGGCAGATAACTTCTCCTCCTTCTCTCGCTCCTTATTCTCTAGTTCTTGAAAAATGAAGGCCAATCCTAATCCAAACGCGACTAACGTCAAATGCCTCAACATGATTTTCATCACTTTGTGACTTTTCCCGTAGCCTATCTTTTTCATATGTTCTTGCCATTCCACGTTATCCATCAAGTGATCAAACTTCGTCTTCTTGAGATCGACCGTTTTAAACTTTAGAGGAATAAGCGACTCAGTTCGCGCAGGACTTGATCTCCTGGGCCTTTTATTCACCAGTATTCTTTCGCCGCCGTTCTCGTTGGCGTTGGCGGGAGCACGGCTCAAACTATCGTCATTCGTCGTTCCATTTTTACCAATCGTCGATTCCCCGTCGTCCGTTTCGCTGCTTCCTTCGAATCCTTCGCCGTCGCTACGCGGGAGGCCATTTTTCTCTTCGTAGTCGTCGTCGTCGTCGTCATCGCCGTTTTCAATATTTTTCCTCTTCTTCTTTTTGAAGACTCTCAGCACGTTCGGTAATTTGCCAGCCGAGAAGACTCCCGTGGAATATGTCTTCTCGCATTGACATCGTTCCTTCAAAGGAACTAAATCTAACACGTCGAGTGATTCCACGTGTAACCGCCCGCATCCGACCCAGGATGGTTTTTTACAACTCTCGCACGTTATTCGACGACACATTCGATTTTGTCAATGCGATACAGTTATAAGCGACGACGCGGCATGGATAATTATTTTAAAAAATCACTTTCAAAAAGAAAGCTCTCCTCCCGTCCCCGACGACGTAAACGACGACGTAAACGACGAGAGACCAGCGGTCGGTTTGGTCGGTGGAAAAGACCAGAAAGTGTCTCTCTCTCTCTCTCTTTCTCTCTCTCTCTCGTTGAACTCCCTAGATATGCTGGCCCTTTGCTTGCCGTTCGGGTTTTCTTTCTTTTTTTTTGTCGTTTGTTTCCTTACAGGTGATTGAACTACGACTGCCATCCATTTCTATAAAAAAATTATGGACGACTTTTTCGAGGTCAAAAATCTCAAAGATCGAAAAAAAATCCAAGTCTCTCGACCCTTAAAATGTATTAAAATATTCCTTCTTCTTCCTTTTTCTTGGCACTTTTTGAGCACCTTTTTTCAAGGGAAAAGGTGGACAAAAGACAACTGGAAAAGTTTTTGAAACGACGCGCGACACAAATCCGACGCGCGAGACATGGGACTCTTCTCTAAATTTACCAAGAAGGGCGCGTCTGAGGATGCTCCCGCGAAGGAGACTACCACCACCACCGCTTCCGTCGCCACCGAGCAACCTAGCGCACCACAAGCCGCGGCGTCTGCGGACGAGATTGAGTACGTGCAATCTACGTGGCAATTAATCTTCCCAATCTTTGGACCGAATAAACTCTCCGCGGAGGAGCTGAACGCCAAGAAAACCGCCGTGGGAGTTTTGCTTTTCAGAGAGATTTTCTCGTTAGCGCCGGAAGCTTTGCAACTGTTTTCGTTTAAAAACGTGGAGGACTTGTACGAATCACCGATGTTAAAAGCTCACGGTAAAGCGGTCGTCGGCGCTGTCGACGCATCTGTGCACCTACTCGACGACGTTTCGAAGCTGATACCGATATTAGAAGAACTTGGGCAGTTCCACAACAGAAAAAAAATTGTTGCGGCACATTACGACGTCGTCGGGCAAGATGTGGTAAATGTGATTGGGTCTGCGCTGAATGGGTTGTCGGAGGAGCAAACAAACGCATGGGTGAAGGTGTATTCGACGATTAAGAGTGTGATGTTAGCGGCGGGCGAGTAAAGTTTATATATATGATTAGAGAGCACGGAAACGCGCCCATACTTAGATTTGAACACGTTCGACTGTACCATGGTACATATGTAGTACTAATTAAAAGAGCTTCTGCTAAACTACTAAAATACTACCTTGATTTCATTTTCTTTCGAGCTAAAAAGCGCGCGCGAGCCTCTTTCACTTTCTCCTCTTGTTTTGCGTTTTGTTGCGTTTTGTTCTCTTGTTTATTCGTCATCGTGACAGCAGATTTACTGTCATTCTCAGGAGCAAACGAAACATCGTTATCATTATTATAAAATCCGCCGCTGAGCTTCTTCACGTCGATGGGATTCTCCAACCTAGGCAACGCGTCTTCAATCCATTCGTATTCGACTTTGCACACGTGTCTGAGAAACGGACGAGATGTCATTACCATCTCGTGGTAAACAATCCAATCCGGCAATAATCCGTCTTCGTCCACTAACGCTTTCGCAGAAGATGGGTGCACCTCCGTCAACGTTTTCGTTTCAAACGCGAACGTTTTGAAACAATTACTCGCGGAGCCTCTTCTGGCAACTTTAGAGATGAATCCCTTCGCGAGAGCTTTGCGAAGATTTTTCGTTCTCGAACGTTCGCTTTTCTTGTTATACTGTTCTTCTTCTTCTCGAGACCTCTTGGACGACACACCATCGTTATCGTCGAGAGACCGCATGGACTCTAATAATTGTCTTCTCACTTCTTTTGCAAACTCCAAACCTCGCTCGGATAACGAATACTCTCTTGCAAAATCTCTGCGATATCGCTCTCTCTGCCAACGTTCGAACGTTCTTAGAAACACGATGTGATCACCGAGCGCAAAGGCGTCCGCGGAAACAATCTTCTGTAAAGGATTCCCTCTGTGATGGTCTCTGCTGTTCTTATGCGATGATGAATCCGCAACTTCCAATCTATCCACGGATAACATAGCCGCAACCGTTGCGCACTCTTCAACGCACCCCAATTTCTTTGCCTCGAGCATGGCCCTTGCTAAGTTTGGTTCCAAAGGTAATGGGGCCATTTCTTTACCAATCTGTGTGATTTTTCCGCTCTCATCGATAGCGTCTAATACGTATAACTGTTTCAAGGCGTCTTTCAACGCAGATTCTTTTGGGCGATCGAGGAAATCAAACTGTAAAACGTCCATATTATCCAACTCCAAGGATTTCAAGTATAGAATGACGTTCACGAGAGACGTTCTTTGGATTTCCGGCTCGGTGGCATCGGCAAAATCGAGCTGGAAATTTTCTTTCGTGTATAAACGATAACACTTCCCCGCTTGCGTTCGACCGGCTCTCCCGGCTCTCTGCGTCGCCTGTACTTTAGAGATTTGCTCGACGTCTAAAGTTTCGATACCGGTCGCCGCGTCGTATCGCTTCAATTTCACCACCCCAGGATCGACGACGTAGACGATTCCAGGTACCGTCAACGACGTTTCGGCAATGTTCGTGGCTATAACTATTCTTCTGCACGTAGATTCTAACTCTTCCGGCTTTTTTGAAAAGACTCTCGCTTGCATTTCTGGCGTTAACGCGGCATATAGAGGGATGATTTGCGCTAATTTTCCTCGCATACTTTCCGAATCCATCTCCTTTACACGTTGGTCGAGAATCTCACACGCTCGGTCGATTTCAGCCTTACCAGTTAAGAAACACAAAATGTCCCCAGGAATTTTCGCGGATTCGTGTATTTGCAAAACCGTATCGATGGCGGCATCGAAGTAGGCTATACTACTCTTCCCATTATTCGAGACCGTCGGTGGTCTCTCCAACGCGTGAGAAATCTTTACCGGAAACGTTCTCCCGGGAATGTTAAACACCGGACAGTTGTTAAAATACGCGCTAAATTTTTCCGAATCAAGCGTCGCGCTCGTTACTACGACTTTCAAACCGTTATTATTTGTCGTCAAATTCTTCAATATCCCAAACAACACGTCCGTATTCACCGATCTCTCGTGCGCTTCGTCCAGGACAACGACGCCGTATCTTAGCAACTCCGGATCCGATAGGACTTCTCGCAATAACATCCCATCCGTTAAGTATTTAATTTTCGTATCCTTAGATGTTTTATCGTCAAACCGCACGGAATATCCAACCACGCCTTCGCCAAATCTTTTGCTTTCGCCATTCGTATACATCTCCTTGTGCACGCGTCTCGCGACCGAAATTGCTGCCACTCTTCTTGGCTGCGTGACGGCGATACCGTTTTCTCTTCGTCTTCTTTTCGTTTCACTGTTTCCTTCTTTATCTACTACTAAAAGCTCCTCCATGTTCTCGTACAACATCTGCGCGATTTGCGTGGTCTTCCCAGACCCAGTTTCGCCTAAAATTACCACCACCGCGTTCTCTCGCACCGCTCGGACGATTTCTTTTTGATATCTCCGAATTGGAAGAGAGAGCCGAGCGTCGTCGTCGTCGTCATCGAGAGCGTCTTCTTTTGTCGCGATTTTGTGTGCCATGTTGAACCGCCGCCGCGTCTCACGCGAAACGATACCGATTTACACGAACACAAACAAAAAAGCAAAAGGTGCCCCTTCCTCTCTACCTCTCTCTCTCTCTCTCTCTCTCTCTTCAAGTCGACCAGTCTCTC
>MDTC01154392.1_pt1 | contig 14062 bp, 12 predicted proteins | sample 811181 | NCBI WGS metagenome assembly MDTC01 (sample SAMN05326644, study PRJNA326480) | marine metagenome | isolation source: seawater | place: Pacific Ocean: North | collected 2011
GATATCTGCAGTTTTCCGCAAGGGCGGCGACTCTGTCTTTCTAGCCGAAGAACTGAAACAGGTCTTCGATCCGCAAGGCGGGTATTTTAAGAAAGGTGGGAGGTTCATGCCCTCCCTGGTTGCGGAAATTGGCGAGGTTTTAGAGACGCATATGAAAAAAATCGGGTTGATAAAACCTGAAGAGTTAAGCAAAGAACATAGATCGCTGATTGAAGAGAAGCGATTACTACTGAACAGCGCAAACTCAGCTCAATTAGATCCGCAAGAATCTGGATATCCAGCGGGAGCCGAGCTGTGTTCTAAATGTAACGTCAAAGCTGTAGTGATGATGGACGGGTGTTTGACCTGTCTCAACTGCGGCGATAGCAAGTGTGGCTGAATGAGAAAGTACCTGAATCAATTGGAGAAGGTGCTCATAGAGGGCACAGATCAAACAGACAGAACCGGAGTCGGAACAAAATCTATCTTCGGTCTTCAGGAACGATATAGGATGTCTGATGGTTTCCCAGCCGTGACCACAAAAAAACTTGCATGGAAGGTCATGGTTTCGGAATTATTGTGGTTTATATCTGGATCCTCCAACCTTAAAGAACTAAAAGCTATCTATCCAGAAAACCGCATATGGGATGCGAACTATGAGGACTACTCCAAAAGAACTGGAAAAACTCTTGAGGGAGAGATGGGACGAGTATACGGATGCCAGTGGAGAAGATGGATCACGGCGGAAGGAAAAGTAGTTGATCAATTACAGGATGCGATCAACTTAATAAGAAAAAACCCCGACAGCAGAAGAATAATAGTGAATTCGTGGAATCCAGGAGAAACAGGATCAGAGCAAGTTGCTTTACCCCCGTGCCATAACTTTTTCCAGTTTTACGTCTCGGATAATAAACTCTCTTTGCATATGTACCAAAGGTCAGCAGACATGTTCTTAGGCGTCCCCTTCAACATTGCATCCTATTCGCTGCTCTTGCATATGATCGCCATGATCACAAATCTTGAGGCAGCTGAGTTCATTCACACCATCGGAGACGCCCATATTTATTTGAATGCACTAGATCAAGTCAAGCTTCAATTAGAAAGAGAACCCAACCCCTTGCCTGAGTTGTGTATTGAAAAACGAGGACAGAGAGAAATTGACGACTTTTTACTAGAGGATTTATATCTTAGAGAGTACGAGCACCATGAACCCATTACAGCAAAAATGGCGGTTTAGTTTTTCACTCCGCATTTAAAAAATCCGTCAAGGCCATTACGCTATTTTTGATACTTATCTTTCCATTCCACGTACGGCATTCCATAAATAATCTCCCTAGCGGCATCATAATCCATATCTACGCCGTTCTCCTCAGCAGCCGCCTTGTACCACTTTCCAAGACAATTACGACAAAATCCAGCTAAATCCATAAGGTCAATGTTTTGAACTTCGGTATTTTCTTGCAGATGAGCAACCAACCGTCGAAATACGGATGCTTCTATTTCTTTTTTGTTATAATCCAACATCATTAATTACCCAAAAAATTATGTATTCGGTTAAAGAATACAGCCAATCAGCGAAGCAAGATAGAAGGAAGCAAGACAAAATGGCAGGAGTAGTAATCATTGGAGCAGGACAAGCAGCCGCCCAAACAGCAGCTAGCTTGCGTCAAGAGAAGTTCGAAGGCCCCATCACGATATTTGGCGAAGAGTCAGAATTTCCGTATCAGCGGCCGCCGCTTTCAAAGGACTATTTAGCAGGAAAAATAAGTGTTGAAAAAACCTTGGTGAGACCAGCAGAATTTTACGACAGTAAAAATATAGCTGTTAATTTGAGTGCTAAGGTAGAGGAAATAGACCTCGCGCAAAACACAATATCGACCACACTATCAGAAACGTTTAAGTACGATAATTTAGTAGTCGCTACAGGATCGAGAGCGAGAGAGCTAATTATTCCGGGACACGAGCTTAATGGGGTTCATTACCTTCGATCACTTAAAGACGTGGATGCTATTCGGAACGAAATGAAAACGGCAAAAGAAATTTGTATAGTTGGTGGTGGTTATATTGGCCTCGAAGTGGCTGCCGTAGCCACCATCCTCGGTTTGAAAGTCACCATATTAGAGATGGAAAGCAGGATCTTAAAAAGAGTCACAACAGAAAAGATGAGCGAATTCTACCATGCTCTTCATGCAAAAAAAGGAGTAGACATCCGCTGCAGCACACAGGTGGAGGGTTTTGAAGGCGAAGGTTCCGTTTCGAACGTCATTACTAAGGAAAAAACATTTAAATCCGACATGGTAATTGTAGGGATCGGAATACTGCCAAATTCGGAACTGGCACAGAAAGCTGGTATCGACTGCGAAAATGGAATTCTTGTTAACGAGAATTGTCAAACCTCCGCAAGAAACGTGTATGCAATTGGCGATTGCTCAAACCATCCGAACCCAATCTTGAATAGAAGGCTGAGACTGGAGTCGGTGCCAAATGCGATGGAACAGGCGCGAGTCGCGGCAAATAATATTTTGGGGGGAGACAAAAAATATTCGACGATCCCCTGGTTTTGGAGCGACCAATACGATCTGAAACTGCAAATGCTAGGATTTTCAGCAGATGGCGAAACAAGTATCGTTCGCGGAGAAGTATCCGAAGAAAAATTTGCAGTTTTTTATCTTAGCAATGAAAAAATTGTGGCCGTAGATGCTGTAAATAGTCCAAAAGAGTTCATGTTAGCTAAACAACTTTATGGAAAAAGGGCTGACCCTGAACAACTATCAGATGTGAACTACGACTTAAAAAAAATGTTAAACTGACGGATAAGAAAAATTAAATTTACTGAGTGGGAAAATGGCGACGATTAGATTTATTGAGTTCAATGGAACGGAACATTTAGTAAGCGGGGCCAACGACAGCAGCCTAATGGAGGCTGCAGTCACAAATTTAGTGCCTGGTATCGATGCCGATTGCGGAGGAGAATGTTCGTGCGCAACATGTCACGTTTTGATTGATCAAGTATGGAGAGCAAAACTAGACCAACCCTCTGAGATCGAGGAGTCAATGCTCGATCTTAACCCAGATCGTACCGAAGACTCACGATTGAGCTGCTGCATTCCCGTGACAGAAGATCTCGAGGGTATAACGATAAAATTGCCAGAATTTCAATATTAATTTGTCTATCGCTAACTCAAAATCACCCAACAGTATTTTTCGGCGAAAAGCAGACGGAAAAGTCGTAGTACAAAAAGATGATGCGGTTATCAGCGTGTATGATAACGAACGTAAGCTGGTAGAAACACACTTAAAAGGGCTTGAGTTAAGAGAAAGACAACGAAAGCAAGATGATTCTTTATTACAAAAATAAAAAGGTTTAGGAGCAAATGAAGGAGATACATGCATGCCTTCGTAGCTCAATTAAGGCCTTTGACTTCAAGGACGAAGACTACAAATCCATAAGAGAAGCATTTCCAGGAGCTAAGATTAAAAGCTACGCGAACTATGAGTCTCTGAAAAAATCAGGTCGACAAGCAAAGCTTCTACTTACCTGGAACCTTTCTTCAAAAGATTACGAACTATTCCCGAACTTAAGAGCAGTAATTACTCCCGCTGCCGGCAACGATTGGGTCGAGTCCGACCCGGCAAATGAAGTATCAGTTTTCTATGGAACCTTCCATGGTGAAATGATGGAGGAATCTATTCTCGGAGCGGTATTTTTCATGAATCAAAAGATGAACTTGATGGTAAGGGGTTATCAAAACCGAGCTTGGGACCGAAATATACAGAGCCAATGCAGGTTACTGAAAAATCAAACTCTACTAATAATAGGTCATGGAAATATTGGAAAACATTGCAGCTCTCTGTTCAAACGGATGGGATTGAATGTTTTGGCGATTAATCGGTCGGGAGGAAATGAAGAGAAAGAAAAAGGGGTTTTTGGAATTGAATTTTTATCCGCCCTGCTGCCAAAGGCAGACCACATCATTTTAATTCTGCCTGGAAACGATATTGATAAAGGGTTTTTAGACGAACAATTATTGCTCTTGTGCAAGCCCGGTGCATTTCTCTACAACTTCGGCCGAGGGAACGCTCTCGAATCAGAGGCACTAGAATCGACAATCGATCATCTCGGTGGAGTCTTCCTTGATGTTACCGACACAGAACCGCTTCCAAGGAATTCGCAGCTATGGGGCAACGAAAAAGTGATGATCACACCCCACTCAAGTTGTGTTTACAGGGAGTACAAACCCCTATTTATTAGCGAAGTGATAAAACTACTTAGGCGTTTTCAAAACTAGTCTTTAGTTAAAGGCCCGTGTGCAATCAAAATTTGGGTTTCTTTAACAGCATACTTTAAACTCACTCTTCGAATTTCAACCTTAGGGAATAAAAAATAAGCAAACTCATCGGTTTAACGAGAAATTTTTTTCAGGAATACAGACTCTTATTATTCATCATTATGGGTATAGTTGCATTTAGATCCTCTATCCTTGACTGGAATCATGTCAGCACCGGATCAATGAACCCGGCTATTATCGAAGGAGATAGAGTAATTGTAGAAAAAAGTGCTTACGACTTTGAATTACCTTTAACAGATTGGAAAGCCATCAAAACAGGAAATCCGTCAAGGGGCGAAATCGTGATCTTTAGAGAACAAAACAGTTCTCACCTGTTGATAAAAAGAATAGTGGGTCTGCCTGGAGAAACCATTGAAGTTCTCGACAATAAAGTACTAGTCAACAAAGTCCAGGCTCATTATCAACCTCTTCAGAAGGGATTTTTTAATCATTTAGACCTATACAGTCGAACGAAAAATCACTTCGCGCTTGAAATCTTTGAGGACGCGGAGCATCCCATCATGCTCCAAAAAAAACCTAATCAGACATCGAACTCCCCCAAACAAGTCGATATTCCAGCAGGCTACTATTATGTGTTGGGGGACAACCGCAACTCGAGCATAGATTCAAGAAATATCGGCTTAATTCCCAGAGAACAAATCGCTGGAAGGGCCAGGAAAATTGCATTCTCCTTAGATTACAGCAACTTCTACGTTCCACGGAAAGACCGATTTTTTAAAGATCTCAATTAGAAAAGCCATGGTTCTTACGGGTCGTCGGCCTTTAAATCAAATAACCGTTTTCTATTCTTTCGAAATCTGTTCATTACCAAGAAGATTACCAATGCAAGTACTATCATAGCGAGCACGAGCAACCCCGAGGAGAAAAAAAATCTGGAGACCTCTGACAGCTTAACGTCGAAGAAATAAACAGCAGAAAGAACAAAGCCAACGGCGAAAGTCGAAGAAGACAAAAACTTACGCAAATCATTTGATTTCATCTTCGTAAGCTCCGATGATCAAAACTCCGGTTTTTGCTGGGCCGAAAACCAACACCGCGGGTTTGTCTATTAGTTTCGACCAAGCGTTTAAACTCAATGGCAAGTCGGTGGCGAATTGGCTGGATCATATTGAAAAAATACGATTTAAGGCATTTCGCGTCCGACTACATTTCAATACGAGGAAAGCGTACTGTATATTTTTTAAAATTCAATAAAGATTAGAGTTTTTATAACAAAAAGTTAACTTGATCATACTCAAAAGCACATCTAAACTTTAGTGTGTTTCTCGGCGCTCCCCAAAAAATGAACAAAAAAATTCTATTTTTCGGATATTGGTTTTTATTGGCTTCAGCCTCTGGGATTGCTGAGGATCATAGCATTTCCGTGCCAATGCCAATAAGCGAGATAAAATTAAAGCCTTCAAACACTGTTCTTTTTGCGAACAACTCTCTAAGACAAGAGAACAGACGAAAAGTATCTAACAAGACCTCCACCACCTTGCTATCCCCTTTAGAAGCGCACAAGAAAACAACAATAAGCATACTCGCTGCCCTCCGGGAACGTCATTATCAAGACGTAATCCTTAATGATTCTTCTTCAGAAAGATTGCTCGAAGAATATATAACAAATCTAGATCCAGGAAAAAGTTTTTTTCTGAATCAAGACATCGTAGCGTTTTCTCGCTTCAAAACAGAGTTAGACGAGCTTTTGGAAATCGGAGACGTTAGCCCGGCTTTTCATATCTTTAACCGCTTTCTTTTCCTAAGCGTTTCTCAGTTCAAAAGAATTATCGCGATTCTAGAAACTGGTATAGACCAATTTGACTTGACTATCGATGAGCGCTTGCTAACTAATCGAGACAAAGCTGAATGGAAATCACAGCAAGCGGATTTAGATGATTTTTGGCGCAAGCGCTTAAAGGATAGCATCATAAACTTGCGACTTGCTGGAAAACAGAATAACGAGATAGCAGACATCCTGATCAAGAGATTTCAAAATCGAATTAAAATAACTGAGCAAACTAATAGTGAAGACGTATTCCAGATTTATATAAATTCATATGCAAGAAGCTTTGACCCACACACACAATACCTTTCCCCTAAGACGTTTGAAAACTTCAATATTAATATGAGTTTATCATTAGAAGGTATTGGTGCGGTTCTTCAGACAGAAGACGAGTACACAAAAGTAGTAGAACTGGTACCTTCCGGTCCGGCCGACAAGTCCGGATCTCTTCACCCTAATGATAGGATCACAGGAGTTGGGCAAGGAACTGACGGAGTCATCGTAGATGTCATCGGATGGCGACTCGATGAGGTTGTTAATCTCATTCGGGGAGAAAAAAACACTGTTGTAACGTTGGAGATATTATCGGCGAATGAACTGAACACCATTTCAAAGAAAATTAAAATAACTAGAAAAAAGGTTGAATTAGAGGAACAAACCGCGAAATCTGAGGTCCTAGAGATAGGCATCCCGGAGACAGATACAGAATCTGGAACGGTAAACCGAACACGGAAAGTTGGCGTAATTTCAATACCAACATTCTACGTTGATTTCGAAGCCATCCAACGAGGCGAGAAAAATTATAGAAGCACCACACGAGACGTTTCAAAACTTATTCAAGATCTAACTGCAAAACAGATAGACGGGCTTGTAATAGATCTAAGAGGCAACGGGGGCGGATCATTAGAGGAGTCGCGAACACTGACAGGGCTTTTCATCGATAGAGGCCCGGTCGTGCAAATAAGAATGAAAAACAATAGGGTAGACATTCTGAGAGATCGATCTCCCGGGCTAATTTATGATGGTCCTCTTGCCGTCCTTGTAAATCGACTTAGTGCCTCCGCTTCCGAAATCTTTGCCGGTGCGATACAAGACTACGAGCGAGGAATAATTCTTGGGAATGCAACCTTTGGGAAAGGAACCGTGCAATCTTTGTTCCCTCTAGAGAGGGGGCAACTCAAGCTTACGCAAGCAAAATTTTATAGAGTTTCTGGGGACAGCACCCAAGAAAGGGGGATCTCTCCTGACATAAAATTTCCCTTTAATTATGACCCTGAAATCGTAGGCGAGAGCACTTTAGAAAAACCCCTCCCATGGGATAGGATTATTGGCCGTTATGTAAGGAAAAGAGGCATCTCTAAAGTTATCTCGCCACTAAGAGTCCTTCATAATAAAAGAGTCAAGCAAAACCCAGAATTCATCTATCAAAACGCAGCTTATGATTACCGAAAGACTTCCCGAAACGCAGATTATGTCTCTCTGAATAATTTAGATAGGAGATCGCAGAAAGACGATCGAGATAATTTCTGGTTAAATTTAGAGAATGAAAAAAGAGCAGCTCTGGGACAAGATCTTTTGACGTCAATTTCTGGTATCGATGAAACAGGAAAAACCAATGAAAAAAAATCGGGAAATTTCGACGAAAGCGAAAAGAACCCAGTAGGTGAAAATGGTGAAGAAAAAGAAATTAGCTTTGAAGAGAGAGATCCCTTCTTGGTAGAAGCAGGAAATATTGTTCTTGACCTTTTATTTTTGCTGAAAAGCACTGACGGCAATTATATTAATCTCTCCAGCTCTTCACCATGAGACAATATCCTCTCCAAAATTAAGCGAAGCATCATAAAAAATGGTCCGGGATTTAGGAAATGCTCTAAAAGCGCCTAGACCCTTAATTCAGTCGCTTTTCTACAATGTCAAATGCATGCTGGATTTCCTTAAAACGTGCTTCTGAGACTGCAACTAGTTCTGGCGAGACCCCTTGGGCTTGCACTTTATCTGGGTGGTGCTTCATCGCTAAACGACGATACTTTTTCTTTATTTCAGAAAAAGATTCATTTTCGGCAGCACCAAGGATCTTTAGAGACTTTTCCAGTTCGTCACTATTGGAATACGGTGCCTTAAGCTGGGAATATTGTTGATCGAGGCCAAATATAACTACCGCTTCCGCTATTAATTTCTCTTCTGCCGGGTGCATGACTCCATCTGCGTTAGCCAGGGTAAGCAGCAGATCGACCATCTGAAAAAGCGCCTCCTTTGAATCACTAAACTCTTCATAGAATTGAATAGCGTAGTCTCGAAACTGATCTTCTGAATTTTTAGCTTCATTAAAAATATCAATTGCAAATTTTCTAGCATCGCTGGAAAGATTTAAGTTTCGATCCATCAATTGCTCAACCACCCTTATCTCCTCGACAGAAACTTTTCCGTCAGCCTTGCTCAATTTTCCCAACATAGAGAATGTAGCCAGGAAAAAAAGGGTCTGCCGATTTTCTTCTGAGGACATACTTCTGCCAGAATCTAAGGCGTGATGCCCCAAAGTTGCTCCGAGTATTGCACCCAGAGGACCACCAAAAACAAAACCGAGGCTGCCGCCGAGCATCTTTCCTAACCAACTCATTGGCAATTCTCCCTCAAGAATGAAACTAATAGCTCCGTTTGTTCTTCCATAATTTCTGTATTCTCTCTAGCCTCGACGTTTAGCCGAAGCAACGGTTCGGTATTTGATCCCCTCAAATTAAAGCGCCACTCCTTAAAATCTAAGCTTATCCCATCAACCAGACTTATCTTTTGCGCACCTCCACTAAAATGATTTCTTACTTTTTCTAAAGATATATGAACATCCTCTACTTTTAAATTTATCTCCCCGGAACAAGGAAACATCGAGCGACATTCACTTACTAGCCCACTTAAGGACGCACTCTCTTTGGACATGATATCAGTTAAAAGGAGCCACGGGATCATTCCGCTGTCACAATAAGCGAAGTTTCTAAAGTAATAATGTCCGCTCATTTCTCCACCATAGATTGCATTTTCTTCTCTCATTTTTTCTTTTATAAAGGCGTGCCCCGCTTTACTTTGTAAGGGAGTTCCCAAGGACTCAGTCATATACAAAGTATTCCAAACTAAACGCGGATCATAAATTATCTTCTCTCCGGGATTTTCTTGAAGCAAGGCTTTAGCAAACAAACCCACTAAGTAATAACCTTCTACAAATTCACCAGCTTCATCAAAGAAAAAACATCTGTCAAAATCACCATCCCACGCTACTCCCAGATCTGCTTCTTCGTCTCGGACGGCCTTAACCGTAGATTCTCTGTTTTCAACCAAAAGCGGATTCGGTACGCCGTTTGGAAAATTACCGTCAGGATTGTCGTTGATCGTTATCACATCAAAATTTAACAACTTTTTAAGTGGGTCCAGAACCAGCCCAGCTGAGCCATTTCCTGGATTAGCCAATACTTTAAGATGCTCTTTTTTATGCCCCCGGCTGAAGCTCAGTATTTTATCAAGATAGTCTGAGCGATGGTCTAAGAAAGATAAGCTGCCTCTTCGCTTTGGGGGAGAATTAGAAAATGAGTTTTGACGAACAATTTCTTTAATTTCCATCAACCCGGAATCGATGCTGATCGGCCTGGATCCGGATTTCACCATTTTCATCCCGTTGTGATTTTTTGGGTTATGGCTTGCAGTAACCATGATTCCGCCATCAAATCCGTAATACTCAGTAGAGAAATAAATTTCCTCTGTGCCGCAGCAGCCAATATAGGAAACATTAACACCGCCGTCTCTCAAACCCTCAGTGAGCGCATCAGATAAATCGATCCCAGAGAGCCTTATATCGTGACCAACGACCACCGTTTTCGCGCCTGAGAAGATCGAGAAAGCCCTACCAATCGCGTAGGCAACAGAATTGTTGATAAGTTCAGGGACTTCTCCCCGAATATCGTAGGCCTTAAACCCTTGGACGTTTAAATTTGTCATTTCTGTTTTCTGCTTTTTATAAACCGACAGTTCCGCCACTCGCCCTAGGATCTTTTACTCCCTGAATTAAGGAACCATCGAAAGAAATAGAATTAGCGTCGCCAATGCCTCCTCCGAAAGTCCAAGCGCGAAACGCCTTATAGCCTAATCTTTCCAGGTTTTCGCGAGTGTCTGGAGAAAAAGCACCCCTCTCGTACAAGATAGTGTCTGGTTTCCACTGATGATGAAATCTAGGGAACCCAACAGCGTCTTGTAAAGGCATTTTATGATCTAAGAAATTGATGATCACTTGCAGGACAGTCGTGATAATTGTTGAGCCGCCAGGAGATCCTGTAACTAATATAGGCAAATCATCTTTCACTATTATGGTAGGCGACATAGAGCTTAGCATTCTCTTATTGGGTTCAATAGAATTCGCTTCTCTCCCAATCAGGTTGAACTGGTTCATAACATTAGACTTAATCGAGAAATCGTCCATCTCATTGTTTAGGAGAAAACCAGCGCCGGAGACAACTATTTTGTTTCCATAAGGGCTGTTCAAGGTTGTAGTTAACGAAACGGCCATGCCGTCGGAACCCATGACCGAAAAGTGAGTAGTTTCTCGGCTCTCTCGATTTTTAATTTCCCCATGACTAATTTGCTCGCTCTCAGATAATCGATCCCATTCAAAGCCTTGGAACCTTTTTTTTGCGTATTTTTTGCTGGTGAGTATTTCGAGCGGGACATCAAAAAAATCGGGATCTCCCAGGTACTCTGCCCGATCAGCGTATGCCCTTTTCTCAGCTTCTATCATCAGGTGAATCAGTTTCGAGTTACCCCAGCCTAGTTTTTGTAGATCAAAAGGTTCCATCATGTTGAGCATTTGCAGAATCAGCAAACCGGAGGAAGGCGGCCCCATCGTCCAAATTCGGTTTCCGCGATAATCAATACCTATGGGATCACGCCAAACAGAGCTATAACTTTTCAAATCTTTGAGGGTAATTATTCCTCCCCTGGCCCTAATTTCGGCAACAATAAGCTTAGCTACTTTCCCCTCATAGAAGCCATCTCGACCGTTTTCTGCAATTGAAAGCAGAGTTTTCGCTAGATCGGGTTGGATCCACAAGTCCCCTTCTGACAATGGTGCTCCATCTCTCAAAAATTTTTTCTTCGAACTCTCATAATCTTTAAGTTTTTTTCCGTACCTCTTTATATGCCTGCTAAGAAAAAAATCAACGGGGAACCCGTCTCGGGCTAGTCTGATTGCAGGCAGGATTACTTTCTCTCTCGGCATGGTTCCAAACCGGTCTAACAAAGTGAGCAACCCATCAACAGTACCGGGCACCCCGGCCGAGAGCGCACTGGATCTAGAAAGATGTTTGTTAGGCTCTCCTTCCTCATCCAGATACATATCTCTGTGAGATGCATTCGGAGCCGTTTCTCGATGATCCAGGCTAAAGATCCGTCCATTAGGCAACCGAACTAGAGCAAACCCGCCACCACCGAGATTGCCCGCAGACGGGTAAGTAACTGCAAGAGCGAAAGCAGTGGCGACCGCAGCGTCTACCGCGTTCCCGCCCTGACGCATTATTTCTAAACCCGCATCAGAAGCGAGACTAGAACGGCTAACGATCATTCCCTTGCTAGAGAATGCGCCCTCCTGCGAGGCAGCGTTCAAGCCATTTGAAAAAACTAAAAACAGGAAGCAAAAAAAATAGATCGAATGGTTCATCCAGAGCCTCAAAAGAGAAAACATCTCACGTGTAAAAACCTGATATTAGGAACATAAGCTCAAGTCTATCGAAACGAAAAAAAATTATCGATTTTAGTGATGTAAAAATCTTTTTTTTTTGGTAACTTTCTCCTCTGCGCCCTCAATACTTAGGCGCCCTAGCTATTTTTTTTGAGTTCGAAAATGAGACACCTCCCCAATCTTAAAGTTCTTAGCGAATCTGAAATCTTGGATATTCTTGATCGAGCGAAACGAATTAAGGAAAAACCATCGGATTTCTATTCGCTGCTCAATCGAAAAACTCTCGCTCTTCTTTTTCAGAAAACCAGCACCAGAACTAGGGTATCGTTTGAAGCAGCTATGATTGAACTTGGTGGACAAGCAGTCTTTATCGATTGGGCAACATCGAACTTCGTACTCTCTGGGATCGAGTATGAAACGGAGTATCTCTCAAGAAATGTAAATTGCATCATGGCAAGGCTAATAAAAAACGCTGATCTTGAAAAGATTGTAAGTGCTAGTCAAGTTCCTGTAATAAATGGTTGTTGCGAAAAGTATCACCCTTGTCAGGCTCTTACCGATATTTTTACCGTGAGAGAACACAGCGAAAAAGATTTACGAGACATTCAAATAGTTTATCTAGGTGTTCAAAATAACGTTTCGAATTCACTTGCCCTTATATGCAATGCTTTGGAAGTAAAGCTAATACTTTCTACACCAGAGCGTCAAAATAACGAGGAAAGCGCCGATTTGGAAGTAGCGCAAATTATTAAAGAATCGCCATTTGTCTCTCATGAATCAGACCCGACTAAAATTGTTCATCTTGCAGATTTTATCTACACGGACACTTGGATAGACATGCAATATTTCAACGATCCTAGCCATAAAAATAAAAGTGCTGAAAGGATAGAAAGATTGATGAAGTACCAAGTCAACGCAGAACTTTTAGCTGGTTTGCAATGCAAAATAATGCACGATATGCCAATTCACGATGGATATGAAATTACTGACGAAATGGTCAGAGATAGGCGGTCGATTATTTTTCAGCAAGCTGAGAATAGGCTCCACGCACAAAAGGGTCTGCTTTGGTGGTTGTTCGAGCAAGCGCGGGCCATTTAATGTATTGATCAACTCCCTCTAAACCGCAGCATGCTCCGGTTGATTTCTTTTAAAGATTTTAAACCCATGAGCTTCATATCTCTTTCAACTTCCGTTCTTATATTTTCTAACGCTTTTTCGACCCCTTTTCTCCCTGCGGCGGCTAATGCATATAAGTACATTCGTCCACCAGAGCACGCAGTGGCTCCAAGTGCCATGGCCTTTAGGATGTGCGTTCCTCTCTGTATTCCGCCATCTAAAACAATGTCTATCTCTCCACCGACTTCTTCTACAATCTCTTCCAATTGATCAAAGGGACTTCTACTACCGTCTAGTTGCCGCCCACCGTGGTTTGATATCATTATCGCGTCTGCCCCCAAGTCAACGGCTTTTCTGGCATCACGCGGGCTCATAATACCTTTTAAACAAAATTTCCCGTTCCACTTTCTTTTCAATTCCTCGGCATGACTCCAATCCAAGGTCTGGTCTAGCATCGTTGAGAAATAATCTCCAACGGAGATTGCAATATTTGATCCCTGTTTAACATGATCCTTTAACTGAGAGAGCTCAAATCTTTCTCTCAACAAAAAATTTAGAGCCCAGGCTGGTTTTATTCCAAACTGAAAAAGGCTAGAAGGCGTAAGTTTGGGTGGCGTAGTAAAACCGGTCCTGAGATCCCTCTCCCTATTTCCTCCCGTAATTGTGTCTACCGTCAAAGTAAGCACATCGAATTTCGCTTCAATTGCCATATCGATCATTGCATCATTCAGAGCTCTGTCCTTGTGAAAGTAAAATTGGAACATCTTCGGGGAGTCAATAAGTTCGCCTATTTCTTTCAAGGCAACGGTCCCCAAAGAGGAAACGCCAAAAAGGGTATTATATTTCTCAGCAGCAAGTGCTACAGCTCTCTCACCCTCGTAGTGAAAAAGTCGTTGAAGCGCGGTAGGAGAGCAAAATATCGGCAAACCTAGTCTGAAACCCATAACATTCACCGACATATCAATGTCTTCAACACCAGCTAAAACATTAGGAACCAGATCGCAATCTTCGAAAGCCAACGTGTTCCTTCTGTAGGTAACCTCGTCTTCAGCGGCACCATCAATATAGTGAAATATCGGACTGGGAAGGCGGCGTTTTGCTAAATCTCTCAGATCCGAAAAGTTACTACAATTTTTTAGC
>MDTC01213364.1_pt1 | contig 14062 bp, 12 predicted proteins | sample 811181 | NCBI WGS metagenome assembly MDTC01 (sample SAMN05326644, study PRJNA326480) | marine metagenome | isolation source: seawater | place: Pacific Ocean: North | collected 2011
TCCTGAAATCTCACAACCTGCATCGACTAGAACTAAATCCCCATCATCAATTACCATATTATTAGAATTATAATGTAAGATTGTTGCATTATCTCCACCACCGACAATTGAACTGTAACTAGGACAACTTTGATTAATTGAGAAATGTGCTTCAATAATAGACTGAATTTCCCACTCACCTATCCCTGCATAAGTTTTCTTGATTCCTTCGACATGGGCATTAGATGCTAATATACCTGCATCATGCATTATTTTAATTTCTTCATCTGATTTAATTACTCTCAAATCATCCAAAATTGTTCTAGCATCGGTTATCTCTAAATTACTTTTATCAATCATGTCATCAAGTCTTTTATCAAACCCGATTATTGTAGAAATAGAATAACTATTGGAAATTTTTTCCTGAACTATTTGTTCCATATCATCTATTGAGAATGCTTCATCGATTGGCCAAAATGATGCTGCACCTTCAGTTCCAACCCTCCGACCTTCCCAAATTTCTGCACGTGTATCTCGCGGTTGAACAAAAAGACAACTTTTCCAAATACCTGAATCATGAAATGCCATGAAAACTGCTTCTGGTTGCTTCCATCCACATAAATACAACATGTAAGAATTAGCACGATACGGATATGAGGTATCATTAGATCGAATTCTAACAGGATTAGTTGGAATCAAAACCAATGTATCTTCATTATATTTTGAGAGAAATCTATCCTGCCTAGACCTGTACTCTTCTAAAGAGAATGGTAGTTGACCCATAACACTCATGTCGGTCGAGATGGCTTTCTCTTATTTATCTGTGTAATTCATTATTTTTCTTTAGACCATTTTGGGATAGAATTATCTTCTGAATCTTTTCTAAATCTGTAGAATATAGAAGAAATTAAGAATAGAAATGAAATTAATAATACTATCATAGGGTATGGAAGAGAATCATTCACATTAGGATTTATCAATTTCACAGACTGTGATGAAAAATCGCCATTATTATCCATCACATCAAGTCTCAGAACAATTTCCTTCTCATCAGTCTGATTCTCAGGCCAAATCAATTCTCTGTTTTCACATCCTTCGAACATTACAATCCCATTGATAGACCAGATACATCTTAATCCCTGCAGATCGTTTTCGGTATCTGAAGATTTAGAACCATCCAACAAAATAGGACTGAGGGAATCAAGATTAATTTCATCACCATCATTTACTGTTACGCCATTAATCATTAATTTGGAAGAGGGAATTAGATTAGAAATAGAGAAATTATATTCAGTAGTAGAGGATAAACCGCCTTGATCAACAACCTCTAATTTGAGGTTATAATTTGCAGATATACTACTGTCTAACTCGAAAGAAATAGCATCATAACCTTCATGAACAATAATATTATTATCTTCAGAATTAGTACATGTCCAAATAAAATATAATATATCTTCAGTCCAAATTGGATCTTCAGATGAAGATGCATCTATAACCATTGTAGATAATTCTTCGATAATATCTGAGGGGGGATTTATTATAGAAATTGTAGGATTAAGATTATTTAATTTGAAAGGCAAACATGTGTAAAAGTCCATGTTATTTGAATCGTCAAGATTGGAGATTAGAATTACTAATTCGTACCATCCATCAGGTTTTGTTTCCATATCTAATTCAAGTGAAAAGAAATTGTCACTATCAAAAGAGAGAAGAACTTCATTCTCGATATTAGCTATAGGTTCATCATTACATGTTTCAGTAAAAGTCACATAACGATTAACAAAAATCTGAGCGGAAGAGGGATTACCTCCTGTAATGTCACTAATTCTAGCTTCAATCAATAAATTTCCATTAATCCAATCGTTTTCTAATGGATTTTCAATAAGCATTGAGTAATTAGAATCAGACACATAATTTTCATTAGAAATGAAAAAAGGCATTTTATCCTCCAAAATTATTATTGAATCAAAACTTACAGTAACCTTGAATTCACATGAACATGAATAGTAATCATTTGACTTTATACTCATTTGCCAATCCATTGAGAAGTAATCGTCGGTTAAAGGAGTAAGTCCCTCTGATTCCCCATCGAATGTACCCCAATTATATTTGAATCCAGTGGAATTATAAATCTCCCAAGAAATTTCAACTGCTTCTTCCGAACTAACAACGGTACCGGAAATAATTTTTTCATCCTGAATAATCTCACCAAATGCAAAATCAAACCCTATGGAAACATCTATTTCTTCAGATTCTGCAGCAACAGAATCAACTGAGAATAACAATAATAATACGGAAAATAAACCTATTAGAACGACCCTCATGTTTATTCCGAGAAGCATTATAGTATTGAATCCAATCCTTTGGAGATTCATAATCATCTATCAGATATCTGTAATTGCCACAAAAGTTCATCTAACCATAATCCTAATGTTCGACGATTTACAAACTCATGACTAGCTTGTGCTGACAAAACACATTCACAGGCTGCGGCTGCTAGCACAACGGCTGAACTCATTGGGAACCTATTACCGAGAGCTGCTGCCAGAGCTGTTGCTGCAGCATCATGGAGGCCTATTTGCTGCGAAGGTGAAGGCGCAGAACACGCAATAAACTCTATATTTCCATCTGCCTCATATAATGTAACTCCATCAATACCACCAAGGACTATCATTGAATCCCAATTATATGTCTTAATCAAACTTGATGCTGCCTCTTTGGCACTATCTAGCATCAAACGTCTTCTAAGTAGATCGAGACCTCTGATCTCAAAAAGAACAACAGTTGCTCCACGGCTTCTTTCAAGGCCTGTTAATTTAGGATCAACAATTGAAGGTACTGAATGTTTTTTTGCACATTCAATAAGCTTCTGAGCACCTGTATCGGTTAATACTCCCTTGTCATAGTCAGATATAACTAATGCACAACTATCAGGTATTGATTTGAGTGTCATTTCAACTAAGCGATTACTGACTCCTATATCCAATTCATTGAGAGGTTCCCTGTCTGCTTGTAACAAAATCTGAGTTTTTTCAAGTAAACTCTGTCGACTTCCAAAAAATCTAATTTTTGTTAGAGTTTGACGATTTTTAACTGTCTCAATTCCATCTATAGAAATACCATCTGAAAGAAACTGATTTTTGATGAAATCTCCTTCTCTATCATCACCAACAGATGAAAATACTGATACATCGAGTCCTAGAGAATTTAATCCTCTTGCAATATGTGCTGCCGCACCTGGTGATTCTTCGGAGCGTAAAATTTTAAGAACAGGAACAGGAGCTGTAGAAATCAGCCTATTTGAGTATCCATGATGATATCTATCCAGCATTATATCTCCGATAAGTGTGACTTTAGAAGACTCCATATCATCCAAGAGATTTCTTAAATTCTTCAATATATTCTTCCTTTCAGTTGGCCCCTCGCTCATGTTATCATACCTCGGAGTAAGAACACATGAATGATATTTTGCAACCGTTGACATGAAAACAAGAAGCCCCTCGTAGACTCATGGAGCCATACAATGAGTACTGGATTTATTCAGGTTCCGCTAAGGAAAGATTGTGGAATAAATCTGCAATAGGTCAAAAATTCAATGGAAATAATCTTCTATTAAGTTCATCAGAAGTAATTTTCTGTCACGATCATAGGCACTTAGACTGGCCGTATGAAAATTGGTTAAACGAAGAATCTAATAAAAAACCGAATTTAATTAATGAAGCAATAATTTTGGAAGCTTTAAGAGTACCCGGGAACAAGGTAATGTTAACTGAGAAAATTAAACCAATGAGTGAAATTATCTTTAATAAAAAATCATGGGGTCTTAGATGGAATTCCAATTTGCATCCAAGAGAAGATCAACCAGAATCTGAAGTCAGATGGTTTCATTCATCTGAATACATTGATATGGTAGAATTATTATTTTGGACAATAGATGTAAAAGCAAGAAATCGTATTGCTGAAGTATTAGTAGTTGATAATGAGCAAGCTGTTGTCACTTACAATATTACATCTGAGAATCCACTAGGTGAATTATTATCCCCAAATGACGATGATATTAAACTGATTTCAAAATATGATAAGGTCGAAATAAATGGAGGGAAATTATACTTTGGATATGAAGAGTGGCCTTTAGAACAACTGGGAATTGATTATCAAAATGGAAGGATAATTGACCAAATTACTGAAGAATATATTACTACTAATGAAAAAGATTTTTCTGAAAATACACAGGTGTTTTCGGATTTATTAGAAAGAGGTTTACACCCTAGAACGGGATTTAAATATGGTACTGAATGGAGATGCTATGACAAAAAAATTGGCATCGATCATGCCCCATGGTTAATTGTCAGCCCATCAAATAAAAAGATGAATTGGGAAAGCGCTTGTCTGGCATCGAGATTAGCTGCTGGTGTAAATAAAATATGGCTTCAACCATTGAAAATCGATAATATTTGGAAATATCTAGCAATAATTAGACCACCTGCAAAATCAAGATGGTCAAATCCAATTAAAAAATAATCAGGGTCATTCGGATTCATCAAGATGGCTTTTTTTAATAGTCTTAGAGCCACCAGTAAATATTGACAAACCCAGAAGAATACTAATCATGAATAAACCATTACCTGGCTCAGCAAACCATGAGAATAATGCATTACTATTGAATGTTGATTTCGCTTCAAGGGTAATTGGAATTCTGAGTTCTATACCGAAATTATCCACTAAAACTAATTCACCCCTGGCTATCATTCCAGGTACTAACAAACCTTCTGGATCAACAACAATTTCGATATTATCTCCTGGGATAATAGTCATACTAGATTCTAAATCGGCTATTCTTGAAGCTGCACCCTGAATTTCAAGATTATAAAACCTTGATTCTTGTCCTATAAAATCAGGTTCTATAGATATAATATTCTCTTTATCATAATCTACTAATAAGAAAAAATCGTCTGAAATAATTCGATGGCCTACTTTATGCCACCTCAAATCAATTTCTCGGAAATTAGAATCGCATCCTAATGTACCAATGATATTTCCAGAAGATGGAAAGTTTTCATCTATTGTCATAATCGGAATTATGGAAGAACCAGAAACATTTTCAATAATTTGGTCGATATTATTTCCATTATGAGTGCTAACTTCAATAGAAAAATCACATTTCGAAATCGTATTGACTTCTACAAAAATAGATTCTCCATTAAGTAATTCTACAGGCTGTCTAGGTGTTAAAACATTAAAATTATTTATTACTATAACAGGTGTGATGGAAACTAAATAATTATCATCTTCTAAAGATTCTACAGTAGCGAACCAACTTACCAAACGCCCTCTATTATCATAAATCATCATTCCATCTGATTCTTCTGTATTACCAAACTTTGTGCCATTAGTAAAAACATCACCAAAACTACCTGAGTCTTTGTTTCTAATTAGAGCGTCATCCCCATCTGCTTCAATGATTTTTAACCAAGCATTTTTCGAGTCAGTATTGACAAGATTACTGCTAGTGTCGCCGTTATTGAGATCTTGGTACTCAACTAATATTCCATGACCTGGAAGTGAAGAATCAAAACCAATATTACCTCTATTAGTTATTTTGATATATTCACCCGGGGCAGTCTCGATTGAAAGATAATTCCCTCCATCAGAAATAGGATTTAAAGTGAAATTACCGCCAATATTAGGGTCAACAATAATCCCCCTATCAATCCCAATTAGTTCTAATGTTGAAGAGGAAGGTAGAGCAGGTGAGTTGCCATTGCCATTCCAATTTCCACTAGCCATTATACCCCAATCTCCTATTCCGTTCCAATTACTTGTTGGAAGAGTACTATGGACATCATACAAATCATAAGCACCCATCTGATGTAGCATTTCGTGTACGATGGTACCTACTCCAGATTTTGTAGAGGCTATAGTGTAATGATTAATTGACCATTTATCAATTATTATTGGATTATCTAGTCCGGACATATGGCTCCAAATTGAACTTTCTCCACCGCCAATTTCCTGAGGATTAGCAGAATGAAGTATGAGGAGTCTATCTATTACTCCATCACTATCAAAATCCCAAGGAGATAAATCTTTATTCTGTAGAGAATCCTTAACAGCATTTTCTACAAGATTATCTACACCAGCGCCGTCAACCCCTCCTGAATCTCTACCATTTTCACCATCTTGACCCCAAAAATCAATATTCTTATCAGAAATCCAAATATCATCTAAAATCGTAGTATTAAGGTTTGACTTTCCAGCATTAATCTGATTAATATAATCGCTAGCAGGGCTCTCAGAATTAAGTATTATATCCGCTCTATTAGAGTCGAATACATCTCCTTCAAAGGTAATCGGTATTACGAGCCAATTTTCATTTCCTTGAAGTCCAACTAAGATTTCTTTTTCATGAACATCTTCATTGTGAATCTGTTCATTCAGCCAATCGTCAATGAGTTCAGAATAAATATTTGCCAATAAGCCAAAAGAAACGACCGCGAGTGCTAGAATTGCTCGCGTCTTACGCATATATACCCCTAAACCAACTATGATTTGAATACGATGTATTTTTGTTCTTAAATTATTCAAAAATTGGGGTGAGACGAGAAATAGAATCAGCAAAGAATATTGTAAGAAGAGAGATTATTATCCTTAATCCATCATAAGTACTTGGAAGAGATAACAATACCAGAGAGAAAGAAATCAATAGAATACGAATACGAATCCTAGATTCATTATCAGCGACCATACCAAAAAATCGAGACATTGAAAGAACTAAAGTTGTTAAAGTCCCAATTACCAAAATCCATGAAACCCCTATACCCATACTAATTATTGAAACGGCATCATATCTAGCTGAAACAATATTCTCTCCACCTTGTATCATCCCAATATCATCAAAGTAATTTACTAAAAAGGGAAGAGAAATAAACCATATGAAGTATAGTAAAATAGGTATAATTACTCCACTGATGAGTAAAGAAAAGGTGAACCATTTCTTTTCTCCCTCATACAACCCAGGTAATGCGAAATTTCTAATTTTAAATGTAGTGTAAGGTAATATCAATGCAATAGAAAAAATAAGTAATAAAGCCCACTTAGTATCAATCCAGTCATACGGACTATATACGGAAAATACAAAATTATCTGAATCTAATGAAAGACTATTGAGCCAATTACTTAGAATGTCATCAATATAAAATGAGAGATATATTGATATTATAACTACACCTAAAGCACTAAATCTAATTATCCTAAATAACTCAGAAAAATGTTCTGAGAAGGTCATTTTTTCATTCTGATAAGATTGCATTCAAAGTAGATCCTTAACTTTAGGTTTTGCTCTTGCAGCCAAGATGGTTCGGTAAAAGCAGTAAGCAAACCATCCACTTAACAAGAATGTAAATCCTATTACAAAACTAGTGAGATCAGTTACATTTTGAGCTTCGGGATCTAAAACTGCCCTAGGAGGGAATTCTAGTACCGCATCTTCTGCCACCCATCTGACTGCAATAACAAATGAAACTAAACTAAAGAATAATTGCCTCAATGCTTGTGGATATGCCAATTCTGCTGCTAGATGCTCTGGACCATCGTCATATTTTCTTTCAAGAATCTCTCTTTGAACAAGTGCACCAACCATTAATGCAGTTAAACTAAACCAATAAAACATACTTCCTTGTTCATAGATTTTCATTGAAAGTGCTTCTTGTCTCTTAGCTTCTTTCTCTGCATCAGTTTCCTCTAATAGGAATAGAGAGTCATAATCACCAACAGCAATTGTTCTTGTAGACAATGTAGCATCATCTTCACCTTCCGCAATAGTTCCTGGAGGACTGATGGAAAATGCTAGTAGATTCCAATAATCTTCAGTATCTGGTATTCCACCACCATCTACTGAGTTACCAACTAACCAAAAATTTACTGTGCCGCTGTCATTGGAAGGAGCAGTCCAAGTAACTATCCAGATACCATCCGAATCTGTATCACTGTGAGAAATATCTGCTTCAGTATCCGCAGCAATACGAATTTCTTGATCATCATTCCAAGAAAATACACCTATGGAATCAGAAGATAGTAAGAATCCTGCTTTAGAATTACCGTCTCCTCCGGAAAGTGTTAATGAATCTGCAACCTTAATTGAAAACTCATAACTCTCACCTAATTCATACATAATCGGTACACTTGTAATCATTACAACTGCTCTCTCTGAAACCGCACCATTATTGTGGCAAGAACATCCATATTTGACTGTTGGATCTCCATCTTGATTCAGGTATGGAGGACCTCCACTATTTCCTAAAGCAGGGATTGCAGCCATACCTATAATCAAAAGAACGACTAGGGCTTTGGAGTTAATGCTCGCCATACAGTACACCTATGTTATTTCGAGTGTTGACTAACACATAACCGTTACTTTACGATGACCTTTGAATTGATGAAATTACAAGTCCTTAATTGCAGAGTTTAATTCATTCATCATCTTCTTACCATCACCGAATAGCATCATAGTTTTATCCTCATAGAAAAGATCGTTATCCACTCCTGCATAACCGACGGACAAACTTCTCTTGATTATCACAACTGTCCTTGCTTTATCAGCATCAATTATTGGCATACCAGCTAAAGGACCCTCTCCACTCCTCGCGGCGGGGTTGCAAGTATCATTTGCACCAATAACTACTGCCATATCGCATTCAGGAAACTCAGGATTAATATCTTCCATTTCGATGAGCTGATCATACGGGACATTTGCTTCTGCAAGAAGGACGTTCATGTGTCCAGGCATACGGCCTGCAACAGGGTGAATAGCATACTTGACTTCAGTTTGGAATCTTTCTTGAAGAAGATCCGCGAATTCTTTAACTTGATGCTGGCATTGACTTACTGCCATCCCATAACCTGGAACAATAATTACTCTCTGTGCGCCATCAACCATCATTGCAACTTCTTCTGCATCAGAACCAACTTTTGTTCTAGTAAGGGTCTCTTTTTCAGTACCACCAAAGGATTTGAAAAGAACATCGGGCAGTGTTCTATTCATTGCTTTACACATTATGAAAGTCAGTATTAATCCAGATGCACCAACTAAAGAACCAGCGACGATTAGTACACTATTTCCAATGATAAATCCAGTAAATGCAGCCGCTATTCCTGAGAATGAGTTCAGTAAAGATACGACTACAGGCATGTCTGCTCCCCCGATTGGTAAAACAATAATGATACCTAAAACGCTAGAAATTAATATTATAGCAAATAATATTTCTTGATCACGTGGATCAGAAATACTGAGATAAATCAATGCTAAAACTGCAAATGTTAATGAGACTTTTACGTAATTTAACCATGATGGCCCCCAAGTTGGTGTCCTAAACCATTTACCAAATATTTCGATTCCGCCCTTAAGCTTGAACATTGCTAAAATAGAACCAGTAAGAGTCATCCACCCTACTAAGGCAGATAGACCTGCGGCAACCATTAGAACTTCTAATTCTAATCCCGAGGGTAGTAATAAGTCATCATTTTCAATATATTTCCATGATTCTGATAGTGCCACTAAGGCAGATGCAGCTCCACCAAATCCATTGAACAGTGCGACTAATTCTGGCATACCTGTCATTTCAACTTTGACAGCCATTATGTAACCGATTGCAGAACCTACAAGTATTCCAGAGATAATAAGTGTCCATTGTGCGCCTCCTTCTAAGTGCATATCAGCCACGGTCGTTAAGACTGCTACTAGCATACCCATTGCGCCTAATTGATTACCTGCTGGCGCCGTTCTCGGATGACCTAGTTTTTTAAGCCCCAGAATAAACAAGGACGCTGAAATAAGATAACCGATTGATACCCATTCACTAAATATCATGATTAGCCCTCCTTTCTTTTGTTTTTACCAGCTATCATATTCAACATTCGATTAGTCACAGCGAAACCGCCGATTACATTTATCATAGCTAAAACAATAGCTAAAAATGCCAATAAACCAGAAACTAAAGTATCGCCACCATCATAAGCAACGTTAGCACCTATTAGAGCACCCACTACGCTGATTCCTGATATTGCATTTGCTCCGCTCATTAGTGGAGTATGGAGCATTGCTGGAACCTTTGTTATCAATTCGAATCCAAGAAATATTGATAGAACAAACAGGGTAATAGATCCTACGAGTAATTCAGGAGTCATCAAAGAACACCTCCCAATCTTGTTTGTTTATCATGAATTTTTCCATCCTTACATATCAAAACTCCACCCATACCAGGCACATGGAAGTCAGAATCTTCAGGTGAACCAAATAAAACATCATCATCATCAGAAATAATTAGTTCACCCTCAACAACTATCGAGCTAATGAAAGTTGTAAGATTATTGGAAAATAGCATACTAGCAGTATTTGCAAGAGTCCCAGGGAGATTAGATGTTCCAACAATGATTACTCCATTGTCTGTAGTAAATATTTCTCCCGGTTTTGTCAATTCACAATTACCACCTACGTCTGCATTCATGTCCACAATCACTGTTCCTGACTTAAAGGTTGAAACTGCAGAAGATGGTATTGTTATTGGAGCAGGACGACCGAAAATTCTAGCTGTGGTCACAATAATATCTGATTCTGAGGCTACCTCACAAACAGTATCATTAACTTTCTTGATAAACTCTGGAGTCAAGGGTTTAGCGTAACCAGACTCATCCTCAAAATCATCCATACCTTCAACTTCAATGAAGCGCCCACCAACAGATTCTATTTGTTCAGCTGCAGATTTCCTGACATCAGAAGCATAAACAATTGCCCCTAATCTCTTAGCAGTAGCGATTGCCTGAAGGCCTGCTACTCCACTACCCATTATCACAACCTTGGCAGGTTTTACAGTACCAGCAGATGTTGTCATCATTGGGATTCCGCGAGGGACATAGGAGGCACCTAATAGTACGGCCTTGTATCCTGCTAAGTTATCTTGACTTGAATTTACATCCATTGATTGAGCCCTGGATAATCTTCTAGGAATCATATCCATTGAGAAGAGAGTAACGTTCGAATCAATACAAGATTTAATTTTTTCAGGGTGACGGAATGGATCAGCAACGCATACAAGATTCATACCTTTTCTTAACTCAGAAGATTCTAGCATTCTAATAGACATAATTATTTCACAAGAAAGTGCTTCATCTCTGGAGCAAATATTTGCACCCGCCTCTAAATAATCCGAATTAGAGTAATTTGATTTTTCTCCTGCACCTTTCTGGATAAAAACTTCCAAACCTTTTTTCATTAATTTTTTCACAGAGTTAGGGACAATAGCAACTCTATTTTCACCTTCTGGCTCTGTCAAAACTCCTAACCTCATAATACCACATCTACAAATTCAAGCCTAGGCTCATTGTTGTTGAACTCACCGAACGTAATCAGATTATTGAATGAAACGGGTGGAGGTCTTCAAAAAAGGTTTCAAAGTATGGAAAAATCAGAATAAAATTGTGTATCCAATAGCAAAAACCGCTACATCACATATTGCATGTGAAAGCCAACAAATCCAAATAGAACGGAATCTGATATAAAGCCAAGACCAGATTGCTGCAGCTGATAATAGTCCGAAACAAGCGATTAATGTTTGCCACCAAATAAATCCAAATAAATGCAATGCTATCGCGTGATGAAGTGTGAACATAGCGGCTGAGAAAATTATTCCAATTGAATCACTACCGAATAATTCAGAAGATTTTATTGTAATGAACCATCTGAAAACATATTCCTCTAGAAGACTATTAATAAATATCCAATAAAACATTCCAAGGAGATACAAATTGAAACTATCTAGTCCATTAGATTGCAAGATTTCTACCATTCCATCTATGTCTAATGTTTCATTAAATAAAAACCAAGTAACTATTATTATTAAAGACATGATTATTCCTGTGATTAGCCCAAAAAAGATTCCTTCCTTAGTTGGTAAATTTTTTGAAATAGATTTCTTTTCTACCTTCAGATACCATACTGTAGGAACTAAAAAAATCCAAATTTTACAAGAAACAAAAAATATTTGGGAAAAAAGTTCATTATCAATTACTTCGATGCCAAAAATCACAGATGCAGATGGAATAAAGCCAACCAATAATATGGCGATGAGGGGTTTGTCATGCAATTGCATAATTTATCCAATCAGAATTAGCGTAATGAATATTCGCCCTGCAATTGAGTCCATCTCTCACTAAAGGCTAAGGATGAAGCACCTACGGGGTAATATTGAGGATGACTTTATGGTAAGAGAATCGAGGAAAATTGCAGTGATAGGTGCAGGTAATGTAGGCGCAACATGTGCTTTTGTAATGGCTGAAAGAAAATTAGGAGATATTGTACTTCTTGATATTTATGAAGGATTCGCTAAAGGTAAGGCTCTCGACATGAGTCAAGGCGGGCAAGTTCTAAATTATGATGGGAAAATTACAGGTACTTCGAAATATGAGGATATCGCAGATGCAGATGTAGTAGTAGTAACATCCGGTTTCCCAAGGCAACCAGGGATGAGTCGAGAAGATTTGATAGGGAAAAATGCTGAAATAATTTCACAAGTAGGTGCTGGAATCAGAGATTTTGCACCTAATTCTGTAGTAATAATGGTCACAAACCCCCTAGATTTAATGACATATCATATGCAAAAAGTAACAGGTTTTGATTCAAATAGAGTGATCGGACAAGCAGGTATACTTGATTCGGCTAGAATGACACATTTTGTTTCACAAGCAGTTGGATGCTCAAATGAAGATGTTCAAGCTATGGTACTTGGAGGACACGGAGATACAATGGTCCCATTACCAAGATACACTACAGTTGGGGGAATTCCAATTACACAGTTATTAACTAGTGACGAAATTAATGCTATATCTGAAAGAACGGCTAGTGGAGGTGGAGAAATAGTGAAATTACTCGAAAGAGGAAGTGCTTTCTATGCACCTGGAAGTGCAGCAGCAATAATGGCAGAATCGGTCCTAAATGATAGGAAAAGAATGTTACCATGTAGTGCACTTTTGAGTGGCCAATATGGCTTAGAAGATGTTTACATCGGTGTTCCGGTATTATTGGGGAAAAATGGTGTTGAGAATATTGTAGAATTAGAATTAGAAGAGGACGAATTAAAGAGTCTACAAAGTTCAGCTAATTTCTATAAATCACAATTAAGTAATATTCTCGGCTATTAAACTAAGAAGGCTCCAAAATGAAAGAATATCTATATCTAGAACATGATGGTAAATTACTCTTAGTAGATAATGATGGTAATGGTCCAAAAAAACCCATAATGGGAAGAATACATGATGGGGGATCATTAATTCGACTTCCAACTCTGGAAGAAGTAAAAAATATGAAAATCGAATGGAAAAAAAAGAGAGAAAACCTAATCTATTTCGAAAATAATGAATATAGAGTGATTATCGGTGTACCGAAAATAGATTGGCCGGAAAATTGGGCATGGAAAGATTCAGTCATTAGTGATAATGCAGTTCATCCAGTTGTCAGAGAATCAGTTTATCGAACAATTCATCGGGTTGTTTCAAAGGTTGTAATTGAAAATGAACAAGGTATGATATTAATGGCTAAAGCAAGTAGGGGTTTTTTTTCCGGATGTTGGACTCTACCAGGAGGTTTTGTTGACTATGGTGAACATCCAAGAAATGCCGCCATAAGAGAAGCTAAAGAAGAATTAGGTATAGAAATTGATATCTCGGATCATTTAGGAGAGTCAGGGCAAAAGAGAAATGGAGAAGATGGAGTATTTATCCAAGAAAATATTTTTACTTCAGAAGGAATCAATTGGTTATCATTTACCTACATCATTAAGAAAGATATTATAATCGAAAATATTACACCGAAAAAGGGTGAGATTGAAGAAGCGAAATGGTTTACAAAAGAAAATGCACTTCGTAATTCAGTTAGTCTTTTTGATAAAGAAGCAATTTTATCACTCGAAAAATAATGTATGCCAAACATTTGTTCAGTGGTGGGCCTGCCTGGATTTGAACCAGAGTCTGTTCGTCCCAAACGAACAAGCATAGACCAGACTAACCCACAGGCCCTGTGAGTAATACGCCGAGA
>MDTC01145896.1_pt1 | contig 14061 bp, 10 predicted proteins | sample 811181 | NCBI WGS metagenome assembly MDTC01 (sample SAMN05326644, study PRJNA326480) | marine metagenome | isolation source: seawater | place: Pacific Ocean: North | collected 2011
TCTTGGATGCTACGCTCCTCATGGATGCTACGCTCCACGAGCGTACACCACGAGCGTACACTCTCCTTGGCCTGTGGCTGAAGAGCGTCAACCAAACAATCATTTGGAAGAAACAGGATTCGAACCTGCGATACACGAATTGTGTATAATAATTTAGCAAACTATCGCTTTAAGCCAACTCAGCCATTCTTCCAGTACATATGTTTTTCAGTTACTGAGTGTATATAATCAGCTGAGTCTTTAGCCCCAAAGAAGAGAAGAGACCCCTCTCCGAGCAAGGTCCTCTCCGAGCAAGGTCCTCTCCGAGTAAACACCTCTATTTAAGGGCCAAAAAACCGCACAAAATAAAACGGTTAATTTGAATTTTAGCAACTACTAAAACCCATATGAAGTTTGGAACTCCCTCTATTTAAGGGACCAAAAAATAACCGTAATACACATGCACTGTATTGCCCAAAATAGGGGTTTTTTTGGTATACTAGTATCCTAGTACTAAACTCACATAATTATAGGCTATACGCGCTAATTTGGCACTAAATATAAGATTTTCTGGTTTAACTTTAATATATATTATATCTGTGATATAAGTACTAGAGTTAAAAAAGAAAGATATTTGCGGAGATTGACCGTTTAATCAACCTCCACAAAAAGACGTTTATTCGCTTATTAAGCGAAGATAGATAGTTTTCCTAACTAAAGTTTAAAATTTAGTAAACGGTTCTCGCAATACGTGTGAACGGTGGAGAAACTAGATTTTAGTTGCTTTAATTGAAGGAATTTCTTCATAGGTGTGGAATCCTGGGGGTGAAGGTAGTTTCCATTCCAAAGTACTTGCAGAAGTATCACCTTCTGGAGCCCATTGGTTTTCGGCTACGCGTTCATCAGTAGTCAGAGTTCTGTACACAATATAGAAGAAGAATACTGCTGAAGCAACAGATACATAAGATCCATAACTTGCAATTAGATTCCATCCTGAATATGCATCTGGGTAATCTGGAATACGACGTGGCATTCCTGCAAGACCTAGAAAGTGCATTGGGAAGAAAGTTAGGTTCACACCAGTAAAGAACAACCAGAAGTGAATTTGTCCTAGAGTTTCTGGATATTGTAGTCCAGTAATCTTTCCAATCCAATAGTAGAATCCTGCGAAGATAGCAAATACTGCCCCCATTGATAGTACGTAATGGAAGTGTGCTACTACATAATAAGTATCATGTAGAGCAATATCTAGTCCTGCGTTTGCAAGAATTACACCAGTAACTCCTCCAACAGTAAACAAGAAAATAAATCCAATTGCGAACAACATAGGAGTTTTTAGTTCAATTGAACCTCCCCACATGGTAGCAATCCAACTAAAGATTTTAATTCCAGTTGGAACCGCAATTACCATAGTTGCAGCAGTAAAGTATGCTCTAGTGTCAATATCTAGACCAACAGTATACATGTGGTGTGCCCACACAATAAATCCAAGAACTCCAATGCTACACATTGCGTATACCATTCCAAGATATCCAAATACAGGTTTTCTTGAGAAAGTACTTACAATATGACTAACAATTCCAAATCCTGGTAGAATTAGAATATAAACTTCGGGGTGTCCGAAGAACCAGAATAGGTGTTGGAATAGAATTGGGTCACCACCACCTGCTGGGTCAAAGAAACTAGTATTGAAGTTTCTATCAGTTAGAAGCATAGTAATTGCACCGGCCAAAACTGGTAGTGCTAGAAGCAGAAGAATTGCAGTCAATAGAACTGCCCATGCAAATAGAGGTAGTCTATGCATAGTCATTCCAGGTCCTCGCATATTAATTATAGTAGTAATAAAGTTTACAGCACCTAGAATACTACTTGCACCGGATACGTGAAGACTAAAAATTGCAAGATCAACTGATCCACCTGAGTGTGATGTTAGATCTGAAAGTGGCGGATATACTGTCCAACCAGTACCAGCTCCAACTTCAACAAGAGCAGATCCCAATAGAAGTAGCAATGATGGAGGCAACAACCAGAAACTAATATTATTTAGTCTCGGAAATGCCATATCAGGAGCACCAATCATGATTGGTACGAACCAGTTACCAAAACCTCCAATTAGAGTAGGCATTACCATGAAGAAAATCATCAAGAACGCGTGAGCAGTAACGATCACGTTATAAAGTTGGTGATTACCTTGTAGGTATTGGCCTCCTGGAGCCGCTAGTTCTAGACGAATCAAAAGGGAAAACGCAGTTCCCAAACATCCAGAAAATGCACCAAAAATTAGGTACAAAGTTCCAATGTCTTTATGGTTAGTTGAAAACAACCAACGATTAGCAAATTGCATCATAAAGAAGCTTTGTATAGTTTCCATTCGCTTACAGTATTCGTAACGACACGAAGAAAGAGCGAATATTGAATATACTAGACTATATATACTATTACATATTCGCTATTAACATACACCAATGTATGATATAATAAGAACTAGTATAATACAACTTTAGTATAAAACCAGACCCTTTAACTTAGATTTATTCGCTTATATTCTTCGATTACTAATCGAATTAAAGAGCGAATACCTACAAAGAATGCTGATTACAAAAGTCATTTGTGTATTACTTTACGTATTTTAACGTAATAATATCAAGTTGTGAGAATAATCTCCTCTACGAGCGATAATCTCCTCTACGAGCAAACACCTCTATTTAAGGGACCAAAAAGTGAACACAATCCAAAACCCCCATTTAATGAGGAATTAGCTCGTTTATGAGGAATATAGGCGTAGACTTCGATAAGTAATATACCAAATAATTATAAGTACCACAGGTGGTAAATATACCACCTGGGGAATACTCATCTATTCGCTTAATAAGCGAATGCAAGTAAACAATATTAAAGACTACCAAGTCTTGAAATTGCATTTTTAACCAACAATGAATTCATTGGTTTCTTTACTCTTTTAGCTTCTTGTAGAGTAGCTAGTACAGCTGATCTTAGGCTACCAGCCATTTTTGATTGTAGCTGATATTCTAGACCGCTTCCCATTGAAGCCAAAGAGTTTAGCTGTTGACTAACCTGTTGGTTTACACGTGATGATAGTTCACCTTTTCTTTGGTTCCCGATCACTCCCAATTGAGATTGGGCGAAATACCCAACGGTTTTAACAGCAGCGGCAAGATTTACTTGTTTCTTATGTTCTTGAACTAGAGCTTCTAGATAAGCTTCTTTTAGATCAAGATAAGTTTGTAGTTCCTGCTGAATTGCAGAACTTCTTTCGTCCAAGTTGTTTGCAACATCTTGTCCGTAGTTTTGTACTACAAAAATAATAAACCCTGTAAATGCTAGAAGAACAAGAATTTCTTCATTATACAGAATCAAGCCCTTTGAAGAAAGGCCAATAATAGCAACTAGACCTAGTCCAATAGCAAAATAACGATTCATAGTATTATCTTTTTAGTTTATTATTTACCCAAACGTCCAAGAGTTTGGATTAGTCTGCTTGTATACAAGCTTTTTTTAGCCCCTTCAATAGAAGAAGATGGCATTGGTGGATTCAACACGTCCAATTGTGCTAGCACAAGTTGGTTTTCAAGACTAGTTGAACCAAGAGTATTCAAGTAAGCTTGGTTTGCATTACTAAATACGTTTTGGTTAGCTTTTTCTTGTTCGTTGTCCAACCACTTTTCTGTTTGTTCGAAACGACTTACTAGTCCAGATTGGGCAGTTGAAAGTCCTTCGTTCATAACAGTTTGATATGCAGTATTCACTGATTCTTTCTCATCATCTGAGAATCCTCCAGCGGTAGATCCACCGGTTTTTGCATCACGCAATTTTAGGATACGGCTCATTCTTGGAAGGAAACCTTTCAACAATGCAATGTAGAAGATAAAGAAGAATACACACAGCCAAAGATACTGTGAGAAATAAGACACATGATCTAGTTGTGGCATAGGATTATAACCTTTAAAATATAAAGGGAGAATTGCTGAGCGGTCAAAGGTGACAGGCTGTAAACCTGTTGATTTATATCTTCGTAGGTTCGAATCCTGCTTCTCCCAAACACATGTATAGTTATTGCGGATTACGCAACTAACTAAACAAATATAAGAGGCTAGTACAATGTACAAAGCCAATTAGTGTTTTAGTCACTTTAACCTTTCATCAAACTAATGAATTCAGTTGAAATAGTACCACGCACTCTGTAATAAATTACTAGAAGCGCAAGACCAATTGCTGATTCCGCAGCTGCAACAGTCAATACCAGCAGAGCGAACAATTGACCCATCATATCATCCAAATAAACAGAAAATACTAGGAAGTTCATGTTAATTGATAGCAACATCAATTCAATTGACATTAGCATTAGGATAATATTCTTACGATTCAAATAAATTCCCCAAATGCCGAGTAGGAACAATATCATACCTACTGTTAGGAAGTAAACTTGATCCATATTAATTTAACTCGACTTATAATTATCGCGTACTTTATTCTATTCGGTTATTAACTAAATAGTTGAACTTACTCATAGGAACAAGATCAAAATTACACGAGCGTTAAATGTATAATTATCAGCCTATTAGTGTATTACCACTAATAAGAACCTCTATTAATATATGAGGGTAAGAACTGTTAATTATTATCAAGATAGCAGGACTTGAACCTGCGACCCTCTGCGCCCAAGGCAGATACGCTACCACTGCGCTATATCTTGTAATATCTTCTACCATAGATATGCGGTCACCCGCTCGTAGGAAGAGAAATGCGATTTCTCCACCCTACGGATAAACAATAACCTAGAATTGAATAAACCATAAGAAGGGGAGAGTAAAAATGCGGATCCTACCAGCGTAGAGTACCCAAATTATATAAGACTTAACCCTCTCCAAGAAGGGCGAAAGCAGCCTAAGGGCAGTAGCAACCTAAGGGATAACCTAAAGTACCACTTACCTCAGCGTAGACTACCGACTCTTTAGTTCGATTAGTGATCGAACAATGCACAAATTAAATAGAGAGTGGTGGATTTGAACCACCATTGTCGATTTAGAAGACCGAAGTTCTATCCCTTAAACTAACCCTCCTTAATATATAGTACGATCCCAAGAGACAGGAGAAGCGGGATTTGAACCCACAACCTTCAGCTTTGGAGGCCGCTGTTCTACCGTTGGAACTATTCTCCCTTTATCCGTCTAACTCGGTGGTTCTTGCTTTACGGCGTTAGTAGCTTAAGGTGTACGCTCACGGAGCGTAACATCCAAGAGGTCATAGACGCTCTTCGGCTTTCGCCAAGAGGTCGTTAGCCGGTAAGCATCTAGAGAGTACATACACCTATTCGTGTTCGATTACTAATGGAATAATGAGTAAGCCAATGAATCTGAATAACGGATACACACAATACTGCGAATAAGGAGATTCGAACTCCTACCTTTTGCTTGGAAGGCAAATAATCTACCATTAATCTATATTCGCGGGTAAATAATATATACCTCTAAACGAGCTATATGCCTCTGCGTAATAAATAATGATTATGATGTGCTATTTTGTGAAACCATTAGCGCACCCACGTACGAACCGGACTAAACTATAATGATATCCACGATGTTCACGCGAAAATAGCATCCCTTACGAGACTTGAACTCGTGTTCTTGCCTTGAAAAAGCAATGTCCTAACCACTAGACGAAAGGGACAAATGCCAGTACAATTGTAGTACTAAGCATCTATACTCTATACAATATACGGTTGGCTTAGTCATATCGTAAGCGAAAAAATATATTAGAATTAGAGTATATTAATCTGGTATTTTAATACGCGTATTACCGGAAAACAATAGCAAATAGGTTATGGTAGCCAGTCAAAACCAACAAGAATTCCTGCAACCAGGATTACCCATGCCAATGACAATGGTAGGAATACTTTCCAACCCAATCTCATTAGTTGATCATAACGATAACGTGGAAATGCTGCTCTAACCCATACAAAAGTGAATAGAAGAGCTACAGTTTTGGCTCCAAGCCAACAACCACCAGGAATCCAATGCAAAATTGCAATATCTAGAGGTGGCAACCAGCCGCCAAGAAACAATAGTGCAGTTAGACTACTCATCAAAATCATGTTTGCATATTCTCCAAGAAAGAATAGTGCAAATGCCATTGAAGAATATTCAACATTATAACCAGCAACAAGTTCAGCTTCTGCTTCAGGCAAGTCAAACGGCGCACGATTAGTTTCTGCTAGGCAAGAAATAAAGAATAGAATGAAAAGTGGAAACAATGGAACTACAAACCAAACATTCTTTTGACAGTTTACAATTTCAGTAAGATTCAATGAGCCTACACACATCAATACTGTGATTAGAATTAGACCAATTGAGACTTCATATGAAACCATTTGAGCAGCAGATCTCATTGCACCAAGGAATGCGTACTTTGAGTTACTTGCCCAACCTGCCATAATAATACCGTAAACACCAAGTGATGAAACAGCAAATAGGAACAATACTCCAATGTTTAGGTCACACAGAACTAGTCCTTCACCAAAAGGAATTACTGACCAACTTAGAAGAGCTAGTAGGAATGTTAGGATTGGTGCAACCAAGAAAACTACTAGGTTTGCATGACTAGGTAGTACATGCTCTTTAACCAACAGTTTCACTGCATCTGCAATTGGTTGTAGAATACCGAATACACCAACAACACTAGGACCTTTACGTCTTTGCATTGAACCCATTACTTTTCTTTCAACAAGAACCATGAAGGCTACCGCCAAAAGCAAAGGTACTATAATACCAAGAATTTTTACTACAATACTTGTAAGATACATGGTAAACATACTTAATTTTGGTAAATCTATTCAACTAATACCTAATGGTATAAGTGAATTATTACCACAACAATAAGTGAATAACGTGAGTCTATTTGATTACAAATAAACTAAAACAACGCTATTTTGAGCCTAAGTAGACTTGAACTACTGACCTTACGCTTATCAGGCGTACGCTCTAACCAACTGAGCTATAGGCTCTAAGCTTCAATTGGGGCATTGAAGGATCTAAGCTTCAATTGGGACATTGAAGGATCCGTGCTAATAGTTCATACGGAGAGTTGTGATGATACTATTAGACCAATAACGAGGCATATAGCTCGTTTAGAGGCATATAGCTCGTTTAGAGGTATATCTCACGCCTGAAGAGATTCGAACTCCTAACCCTCAGATCCGTAGTCTGATACTCTATCCAATTGAGCCACAAGCGCATAAATAATATTAATTATTCCTACCTCATATTAGCTAACTTATTGTAGTTTAGTACGCTAGCGGTATAAGGCCAGTATCTGCGGTAGGAATAAAATATATAGCGAAAAAAGAGAATCGAACTCTCAGCCTATACCTTGGCAAGGTATCGCTCTACCATTGAGCTACTTTCGCGGGACCTCCCCTCTATACTAAGTATAAAGATTGAGGTACCCTTCTTGCAAGAAGGATGAACTTTATTTAACTTATTTCATGTATTAAGTTTCTCGAATGAGTTTATATCCCAACTCGGTAACTTATATTCTAGAAATATATAAAGCGCACTAAGCTACAATAAGTTAATACAAAGTGTGTTTGATCTTCTGACCAATGCATTTATTTTTACCAACCTAGAATAGACTTACAAACTCACATATTTACATTCATTCGATTATTAATTGAATAGACGTAATGTAAGATATTTAGTGTAGGTGAATTGCCTCATTCAAGTAAATACAAGTTAGAATAGTAAATACATAAGCTTGTAGACAAGCTACACCAATTTCTAGGCCAGTTAGTGCAAATACAACACCAAATGGGAAAATTGAAGCTACACCAAGTAGCCCACCAACACCAAGCATTGTCCATGAGAAACCACTTAGAATCTTAACTAGAGTATGCCCAGCCATCATGTTAGCGAAAAGTCGAACTCCAAGACTCAATGGTCGGAAACAGTAAGAAATGATTTCCAATACAACTAGTAGTGGAGCCATTGCGATAGGTGCACCTGATGGCCAAAAGAAACTTAGGAAATGCAAACCGTGAGTATAAATTCCAATCAAAGTCAAACCAATAAATAGAGAAATAGACAACCCAAAGGTTACTACGAAATGACTAGTTACGGTAAAACTGTATGGTACCATTCCAATCAAGTTAGAGAATAGAATAAAAGTAAATAGAGTAAAAATGAAAGGGAAGTATGCTCTACCAGCTTTACCAACTTGACCATCTACTAGATCAGTTACAAAGGTATAAATCATTTCCACAACAGATTGCCAACGTGATGGTACAATTCTTCCGCCTTCCGCAGTTACCATTTGAAATAGGCTAAGAACTAGACCTACAACCAATAGCATATACAATGAAGAGTTAGTGAAAGAAAAGTAAACATTTCCAGTATGCAAGGGAACCAAAGTAATAATATTAAATTGTTCCAGCGGCGAATAAATCATAAATAAACTTTTGTGGGTTTAAATATCGTCGTAGTAGTAGTTTTGTACCTACTATCTAATAAAACTTAGACTTTTGTTTAACCTTCTGTTCGCTCTATGCTATAGTCGTTAAACAATGTAGGTACTAACCATACTCGTATATCTACTTTATACTGTGTATAAAGCAAATATGTTAATAAAATAATGCTAATTGAAATAATTAGCAGTGTAATATTCGTATTATACTCGCTTATCCAGCGAATTTAAAATATTACGCTCCACCCCACCAATAAATTGATACGAATAGAAACAACCAAACTACATCCACGAAGTGCCAATACCAAGCAGCAGCTTCAAACCCGAAGTGGTGCGATTTAGTAAAGTGATTCTTAATTAGACGAACTAGACAAATAGTCAAGAATATAGTTCCAATCAGAACGTGGAATCCATGGAATCCGGTTGCCATAAAGAAAGTAGAACCATAAGCACCATCTGAAATTGAGAAAGGTGCTTCTAGATACTCTAGTACTTGGAATGCAGTAAAAATTGCAGCCAAGATAACAGTAACTACCAAAGACCAAATAGCTTGTGATCTCCAACCTGCTAGAATAGCATGATGAGCCCAAGTTACGGCAGCCCCAGAAGATAGGAGAAGGATAGTGTTCAAGAATGGTACTTCCCAAGCACTAAGTACTTCAATTCCAACTGGTGGCCAAACACCTCCAATTTGAATTCCAGGAGCCATACTTGCATTGAAGAATGCCCAGAAGAAAGCTACGAAGAACATTACTTCAGAAACAATAAACAAAATCATTCCCCAACGGTGTGAAATTTGTACCGCTTTGGTGTGGTGACCTTGAAAAGTTGCTTCAGTAACAATATCTCTCCACCATACAAACATTACGTATAGGATCATACAGAAACCAATGTAGAACATGGTAGTACCACCTTCGTAAGAATGCATAGTCATAACACCACCAGTAGTGGTTGTCAATGCTCCTAGAGAAGCAAAGATAGGCCATGGTGAAGGATCTACAAGATGAAAAGGATGCTTTTGAACAGCCATATAAAATCTTTAGGTTTGTTCACTATTTTATATACACCATATTCGTCATTAAATGAGTAGCTAATTTATTCACTTACTCAGAACGAATAGATGATTACGCATGAATACGTAGACAGCAAACAGAAATATTCTATACACTAATACCCGAATAATACAATATCAGCTTGAAGTGTACAGTATAAATTTAACATATTATCTACTAATTACATAAATACCATAAATGGAATTCGATTCGTATTTGAATTCGTATGCAACTAGTAGATAACATTAATGCTAAATATAAACTCATAATAGAGTTAGGTTATCGATACCTACCACGTATAGACGCATTAGCTGCTATAGGGTAGTTAAGTCCGAGATGAAATCGTGAAATTACATTTCTTCCATTTGGTTTGATACCCATTCTAGATATTCGTCTAGTTTAACAGCTTCTACAACAATTGGCATAAATCCGTGGTTTACTCCACAAATTTCACTACATTGTCCGTAGAAAACACCTTCACGATTAATAAACAAGTGAACTTGGTTCAATCGTCCTGGCATTGCGTCACATTTTACGCCTAGAGATGGGATTGCCCATGAATGAATTACATCTGAAGCAGTCATCAATACACGAATATGAGTATTTACAGGTAGAACTACACGGTTATCAACTTCCAACAGTCTCAATTGACCAAGTTCAATGTCATCATCTGGAACCATGTAACTATCAAAGATAATAGATTCTCCATCAACACCAGAATAATCTGAGTATTCATAGGTCCAATACCATTGACGACCAATTACTTTCAAAGTTAGTGCAGGATCTACCATTTCATCAGTTGAATACAAAAGAGCAAATGATGGAAGTGCAATAATCAATAGAATAATAGTTGGGAACAATGTCCAAATAATTTCAATGGTTTGTCCATGAACAATCAACTCAGGCATTGGGTTGCGAGTATGATGGAAATGGTAAATTGTTCTAACAAGCATCCAAGTTACGAATCCTACGATAAAACAAATGATAAACATGATATCATGGTGCAAATTAATAATACCTTCCATGATTGGAGATGCAGGATCTTGGAAAGTTTTTTGCCAAGGAACTGCATATTCTGCCAATGCTACAGTTGGTACCGAAATAAAGATCGGAAAAAGTTTAAGCAACATAAAAACAAAAACCATTTAATATTTGTAATGAATGCGTTAATCACAAATATATAAGCCCACACATTTAATCATTAATCGAATAAACGACCAAGCGAATATGTGGGTTATTAGTTATATCTACATATGTAAATATATTTATTATAACTCTAAGCACTATTCACGGGAGTGAATAGTAATACTAGAGACCTCCCCAAGAAGGATTTGAACCTTCGGCCAAATGGTTAACAGCCATTTGCTCTACCGCTGAGCTATTGGAGAGAAAATGCCATATACTTAAATATAATAACATTCACTTAATCTACTTCAATGGATAGAAGAAACAAGGAATATACGTATTAGATTTAGTTATAGCATCCTTTAATATAGCTTTATTAAAACTATATATCCTAGCATTTACGCAACCCACTAAATAAATTAATAAGCTTCGAACTAGCAAATATCGTGGTGACATACAATGAAAATCCTTGTACTGCTAACGCCCTTGTGCCGCTAACGCCAAATAGATACCTTCCACAGTATGATAATTCCTCATAAATGAGCTAATTCCTCATAAATGTGTACGCTCGTGGAGCGTAGTATCCATGAGGAGCTAATTACTCGTTAAAAATGCTTGTATTAGGCCCATACAGGGTCTACAAGACCTATAAATTGATCGACTAGTAGTTAGATACTCATAGCCTGCCAAAATTGAATATAAGCGTAAAAATACGTAAATAAGTGGTAATACTAGTCACCATTACTATGACGCACTTTTAGAACAGTTTTTGAGAACTCACGTGCATTTTGACTTGATGGATCTTGTCTACGAACAGAACGTGTCTTATGTAGAGTCAACATAATCGCACCAATCATTGCTACCAATAGAATCAAACTCGCAAGAATGAAATAGTAGAAGTAGTAGGTATAAATCAATTGTCCTACAGCTTCAATAGGACTAAGGGTACCAACTAGTTTTCCCCAATCGACCCATTGAGGTTGGTTATAAGTTTCTTGGTAATAAGACTCTTGTAGAGAATTCAATTCTCCAATAAGATTACTCAATTGAGCAGAGTGTTCTGCAACATCTGAAGGACCAATTTTAAAAGTGATCAACGAAATTAGACTATTAAAATAGAATTCCGCCCATACACCAACACTTTGTAGAAGACTAAAACCAATTTCAGGGTTAAACTGCAAATTAGGAATCAAATCTTGGTCTACAACAAGTAGTACTTCAATAATAAAGATAAACCCAATCAACCCACCAATTGGTAGGTATCGTAGTGTATTCTCAGTCAATTCAGTAATTTTAATGTTCAACATCATAACTACAAATAGGAACAATACAGCAATTGCCCCAATATATACTACAAGGAATAGCATTGCGAAAAAGTCAAGACCCAATAGCAATAGTAGTCCGGATGCATTTACAAATACAAGAATCAAAAATAGAACAGAATATACAGGGTTTCTTGAACTAATTACCATGGCACTACAAACAAGAGCTAGGCTAGAAAACAAAAAGAAAAGTACTTGTTCAACTGACATAATATAAATTTCTAATTTACTCTTAATAACACACACTCAGTCAATTCGTTATAACCGAATAAATATCATTCGATTCATTTGTTGAATAGTAGAATGGGAGTTTTAGAGTTAAGCTGTAATATACAGCGATAATAGGTTAAGTACGTGCATTTCACGCATCAAACCTTTAACTAAACTAGTAATATTCACTCATGTATTTAGGTTCGGTCTTTAACCGAAATAAGTACAGTATGAGTTATACTAGGTAATTAAATACAGAATCCCAATGCGAGTTTTTCTGTGATCAAGAAAATTGGACCAGGATAAGCTGCCAAGAAGACAGTAACTGCCAATGTAATAGAGATAACCCAAGCTTTCGAAGCATCTAGACTCTCAAATTGTAGATTTTGTTCTGATTTGTCAAAATACATGATTTTAATAAATCGTATATAATAGAATGAACTCACAACACTGGTCAATACACCTACAATAGCTAGTGGGTATAGTGATGCACTCAATGCAGCGAAAAACAAATAGAACTTACTCATAAACCCAGCCAGTGGTGGAATTCCAGCCATTGAGAACATAGTCAATGATAGAGTAATTGCCAAAGCGGGATTTGAAGATGCAAGACCTGCTAGATCTTGAATAGTTTTGACTGCTTGTCCATCTTTGGTTCTAATTGATAGGACTACACCAAAGGTAGTCAAACTCATTGTCATATAGATTACCATATAAACAAGCATAGATTGTAGCCCATCTACGGTTCCACAAGCTAGACCAATCAATAGATATCCAATATGTCCAATTGAACTATAAGCAAGTAGTCGTTTAATATCAGTTTGCCCCAATGCACCAAAAGCTCCTACGCACATTGAAGCTAGACTACATAGTAGTAGAATAGATTGCCATGAATTTAGAAGATCATAGAAAGTAAACAAAAGAATCTTTGCAAACAATCCAAGAATAGCTAGTTTAGGACAAATTGCGAAAAACGCGGTTACACTAGTTGGCGCTCCTTGATAAACATCTGGTGCCCACATATGAAATGGAGCTGCTGTCAATTTAAACAAGAACCCAACACACAAGAAAAGAATTCCTACAAGCAAACCACTTGAAGAAATTACAGGAAGACTTCCAATTCCAGTCAACAATTGACCTAGATCTTCAAGATTAGTCAATCCAGTAAATCCATAAATCAAAGTACAACCAAATAGAAGAATACCTGAAGCAAATGCTCCCAAAACGAAATATTTCAATCCAGCTTCTGTAGAAAACTCAGAATCTTGTTTAGATGCTGCTACTACATAAAAAGCTAGACTTTGAAATTCAATGGTCAAATAAATTCCAATAAGATCATAGGATGAAACCATTAGAATCATACTACAAGATGATAGAAGAATCAAGACCATGTATTCAAATGAATGAATTCCTTCACGAACTAGATAATCCAATGAGAGAAGAATAACACTAATTACGCTCAATAGAATAATTACTTGAAGAAAAAGACTAAAAGAATCAATTCTCAAACAATTAAAGAAGAATACCATTTCATGAATTGGACCAGTAACCAAAAGCAAGATTGTAGTAGACAAAGTTAGAATGCTTAGCCATCCTACATTAACCACCAATGCGTTTGAAGGATGAGCTGGAACATTAACTCCGTATACTAGTAGCAAGCAGGCTGCAAATGCAATAAAGCTTTCAGGGATAATACCTAGAAAGTCGTTTTCAAATAGACTCAAAAAATCCATTGTAAATACTTTTTATATTGCCGCTATGATCCACAATACTGATCACGAAGACCATATTTGGGCATAGCACGATTATATAATCTCATTCCTTACCCTTAGGCAGCTTTCGCCCTTCTTGGCCTATGGCCGAAGAGCGTACGCCTACGAATGCTAACGCGAACATAA
>MDTC01111807.1_pt1 | contig 14060 bp, 16 predicted proteins | sample 811181 | NCBI WGS metagenome assembly MDTC01 (sample SAMN05326644, study PRJNA326480) | marine metagenome | isolation source: seawater | place: Pacific Ocean: North | collected 2011
AGAAGGAGAAAAAATTGGAAAATATAATGATGAATACTATATATTTTCCAATACATGGTCTAGACAATTATGGAGATGGTATTATCGTGAAAATAGAAATAACACATTTTCATATTTAGATTCTGAATTTAATGACTTCATTAAATTTTTAGATTTAATTAATGAAACTATTTCTGAAGAAATTAATAAAAATATATATACTAAATTAATAAATAAAATTAACTTTTTTATTAAGAATTTAATACTAGGATTATATAATCTTAAAAAAACATATATGGATTCTGATATATTAAATAATAAAGTCGATAGTATAATATTAACATTATTGGATTTTAAAAAAGAATCAAATTATATAATGGATATTAAATGTTCTAATTACAAAACTAGGTCTTTATCTGAAGATAATTAAATATTTATAAGTATCATATTTAATTATTTAATTAAAATTATTTATTTCATTTTGTTGTGATTTTAGTTTCTTATTTATTTCATTTTGTTGTAATTTTAGTTTCTCTAATTGTTTTTTTTCTTTTTCTCTTATTTTACTATCATCTTCTTCTTGTTCGTTATTAATTTCTTTTATATTTTCTTCCATTTTATTTAATTCTTTTTCTACTTCATTATCATCATCGCCTCCTTCTTCATTATCATCATCGCCTCCTTCTTCATTATTATCATCGCCTCCTTCTTCATTATTATTATCACCTCCTTCTTCATTATTATTATCACCTCCTTCTTCATTATCATCATCGCCTCCTTCTTCATTATCATCATCGCCTCCTTCTTCATTATTATCATCACCTCCTTCAGTATCATTGTTGCTAGTTATTAATGCATTAAACCATTCTTCTGGATTTCCTCCTAAATCTACAAATGCTCTTATTTCATCATTTGCCCCATCATTTCCTTTTTCAACATAAATTTGTATAGATTCTTTATTTTTTCTAGATATATTTGTAGTCATTCCTTCATTTTTAGATTCAGATGGAATTTCTGGAATTTCAAAATCAAAATCATTTAAAAAGTTATCTTCATCGTCTTCTTCTGATTCTGGTTCTTCTTCTTTTTCTTCTTCTGTTTGTGGTTCTGGTTCTTCTTCTTTTTCTTCTTCTGTTTGTGGTTCTGGTTCTGGAACAGTATCTTCTGGTTCTGCTTCTATATCTTCTTCTGGTTCTTCTTCTATATTAATAGATGAACTTGAAAAATCAGATTTATCATCAAAATATCCATTCAAATTATCTACTTTATTTTTAGTGTTAGAAATAACACTCTGATAATTTTTTATTAAAGGATATTCTGAATGTTTATTTTTTAATAACTTTAATTCTTCTCTAAAAGATTGTAATTCACTATCATCTAAATTAAAAAATGGCATTTTATCAAATTTTGATATTATAGAAAATTCAAAAGGCATTCTCCATCTATAATGATAATCATTTGATTCTTTATTAACCAACTTTTTAGGAGGAATAAAAGATACTCCAGTTAATAAAGGTATTTTATTTTTCTTAAAAAAATTTTCTAATTCGGAAAAAGAAAAATTATTAATTAATTCTGTTTTTAATTCTTTTATTTTTTCTGGAAAATTAAACAAATAACTAATTATTGCATGATTAATTATGTAAATATTAAGAGCTATATTAGTATAATAATACAGTTCCTTCATTTCTTCATCTGATGATTCTGGTTCTAATTCGTGGTCTTTCATAGTTTCTGCATATTGAATTATTACTCTTAATCTATCAATACCCGATTCTTTATGATCATGATTCCAAGTTCTTAATAAATAATCTAAAGATGTCATTTCAATAGTTTTTCCATTTATATTTCTAATAGCTAATTTCCAAGGTTTAGATAAATTTGTATATAATACTGTTTTTTTTTCTTCATTTAAATTTTCAATTTCAATCATATTATTTTTTCCTAAGTGCTGTAATAATTCATAATTAAATGTTAATTGATTAATTTTATTGTGATGAACTTTATAAATCAATTCATCTGAATCAGTAATTTGTTTAATAGTATAATTATTATCTTCATCTTTTGATTTTATTTCATTTAAATAATAATCAGTAGGATTATCATCTTTATTATATACTACTAAGGAATCTAATAAATATTTAGATTCATTATATTTTAATAAATCTTCTCTTTTAATATTCATTAATTTTAATGGATTTAAGTCATTTTTATCAATAGGGTTGAAAGTAAGAAATATATATTCATCGTTGTCCATATTTAATTTTCCACCACGTTTCATTTTCAATGAACGGTTTTTTAAATTCAAATGACCTCTTTTTTTTCTAAAACTCCTTTGTTTATTTCTTTTATGTTTGTTCTTTCTTTTTCTTATTTTATGACTTTGATTATTTGACTTTTTTATTTTATGTAATCTTTTTGGTGAAATTTTCATTATATATAAATAAAATTATATTATTTTTATTATAAAGTAAATATATAAATATGGTAAAATGCGAAAGCGTAGGATTTAAGAAACAAACAATAAATATATTGATGAATGTAAAACCACCAAAATGCGAAGCTGGTTGTTTATTTAAATACAAATATGGTAATTCAGACTGTAATTTAGAAAATAAAGGCACTTATTTAAAAATATATAATAGAAGCAGTTCGGATAATATAAATTTTCCAGATATGGGAAATATTACTGTAAATGAAGTAAGATTATATAGTAATGGAAAAACTATGATTAAAGGTTCTAAGTTTTCTTCAGAATTAATAATTCAACATAAAGGACCTTTAAGTTCTTTATATGTCTGTATTCCTATACAAAAAGTTCAAGATAATTTAGCAAGTAGATCATCTTACTGGTTTAGAGAATTTATGACTTTTATTCCAGTTCAATCTAATAAAAAAGTAACTGTAAATGTAGGTAGTGAATTTTCTATGAATAAAATCATACCCGAATCAGAATATTATGTATGTGATGGAACTTTTGATTGGAATGGTATGGGAACTTGTAATGATAAAATATTAGTATTTACAAAACCTATTTACATGAGAAATTCTGATTGGAATAATTTAAATAAAAAAATTAAAAAAGATAATACTAAACCATATTTAAAATCTGAGACATTTAAATACAATAAAATAGGAACTTCTGTAATTAATAGTGTATATAATGCTAAAAGCGACATACCATTAACATGTTCTTTAGTAGAAGTAGATGAAGAAGGAAATGAAATTTCTGATAAAAATAATAACTTTTCTAAATCGAATATTCCTGAAGCACCAGATAAACCCGAAATAGATTTACTAAAATTATTAGGTCCTTTATTAATAATACTAGGAATTATACTAAGTTATGGATTATATAAATTAATCAGTTATGTTGGACACAATATTACACGAAAAACTCCAGTATCCCCATCAGTTTCATAAATAATATTTAAAATATTAAATAATATTTATTTAAAGATTGCTAGCACTATGTAATTTGTTAAGTGTTGGTTTGTATTCAGGAGGAATAATATCAGGAGATGCAATAGGCAACATTTGACTAATAACTTCTTCTTCTACAGTAACTGGGAATTGATTTACAGTATGTAAGTATTTAATCTTGTTTTCTTCTCCAGCATCATACATTCTAACGTCTTCCTGTTGGGCAGAACGCTGAATTAATAAATATCCAGCAACAGTTCCAAGAACTCCAACTAAACTATTTACTCCAAATAAACTTAAAGATGCTAAAATAACTAATGATTTTCCTACAATACTATCTACTACTTTAGATATGGCTTTTGGAATCTGAACATCAATAACAATGAATAATGAAAGAAGAACAACAAGAACTAAATTATTTTTGTCTTTTGGTAAAGATTTTAAAAGTTTGTTCATATATGATAACATAATATTTTATATTATAATAATTAGTAAAATTATTTAAAATTGATATTTAATATATAAGTATCGATAATATTAAATAAGTATGAGTAATGAAACCATTGAACCATATATAAGTAATAGAGGATATGTTATTCCAAAAGATTGTTTAGATGTTAAGGACCAAATTCTTTTAAGAAAAGATTTATCTGTTCAACCATATGTTCCTAAAAATTCATTTATTAAACCCTCTAGTTTTCCTGTTTATAGAGAATCGCATAAAAAATTCTATATTCCAAAATTCTATGGAACTGAAATATATGGACCAGCTGAAAAAAACAAGTTGTCTGACGGTATTCCTATTGATTTAGAATTTAATGGACAATTAAGAGAACACCAAATAATAGCAATTGATACATATATGAAAGCTGCACGTGAAGTTGGTGGAGGATTACTAGAGCTTCACACGGGATTCGGCAAGTGTCACAAAAAAGGCACCTCAATTATGCTGTCAAATGGTAAAATAAAAAAAGTAGAAAATATAAAAGTTGGAGATAAATTAATGGGAGATGATTCAACTCCCAGAACAGTATTAAGTTTGGCAAGAGGAAGAGAAATGATGTATGATATTATTCCCAATAAAGGAGAAAAATATACCGTAAATGAATCACATATTTTATCACTGAGATGCGGATATAGCAATGGAAGTAAAAATTATGTTAAAGATAAAATTATTGATATTGAAGTTAGAGATTTCTTGAAACTTCCAAAAACAATAAAAAACCATTTATTGAAAGGTTATAGAGTTCCAATTAATTTTCCCGAAAAAAAAGTGGATTTAGATCCATATGTATTGGGATATTGGTTGGGAGATGGCACAAGTAGAACCCCGCAAATAACAACTATAGATGAACCAGTTGTAGAATATTTTAAAATGTATTGTGATGAATTGGGATTATTTCTTCGTCAAGGAAAAGGACGTGATAATATTAGTTACAGTATGTCTGCTGGGAAAAAAAATAGAAAAGGTATTTCTGGTTCAACAGGAAAAAATCCAATGATAAATATGTTAAAAAAACATAACTTAATTATGAATAAACATATACCGCATATTTATAAATGTAATAGCAAATCTGTAAGATTAGAATTACTGGCTGGTATAATAGATAGTGATGGTTATTATACAAAAGGTTGTTATGAGGTCATTCAAAAAAATGAAACATTATTAGATGATATAATTTATGTTGCTAGGTCATTAGGATTTGCTGCTTATAAAAAAAAATGTGAGAAAAGTTGTATGTATAAAGGAGAAAAAAGAACAGGAACATATTATAGAACAAATATACACGGAGATGGGGTCGAGTATATACCGGTTAAATTAGAAAGAAAGAAAGCAAGTAAAAGAAAACAAATAAAAAATGTATTAAACACCGGTATTAAAGTTGTAAAAAGAGAGGTGGATGAATATTATGGATTTGAAATAGATGGAAATAGAAGATTTATATTGGGAGACTTTACAGTGACCCATAATACAATCTGTGCATTAAACATCATTTCTCGTCTAAAAGTTAAAACTTTGATAATTGTTCATAAAGAATTTTTACTAAGACAATGGATTGAAAGGATAGAGCAATTTTTACCACAGGCAGATGTAGGAAGAATTCAGCAAAATAAAATAGATACTGAAGGAAAACATATAGTTATAGCAATGTTGCAGAGTTTAAGTATGAAAGATTATCCTATTGAAATGTTTGGTGAATTTGGATTGACTTGCATTGACGAGAGCCATCATATATCATCTGAAGTTTTTAGCAGAGCTCTATTTAAAGTAGTGACAAAATATACTTTAGGATTATCTGCGACTATGAAAAGAAAAGATGGACTTACCAAAGTTATAAAGTGGTTCTTAGGCGATATTGTATTTACTAAACAACGTAAAGGTGAAAATAAAGTATTAGTTAAAGGAATAACTTATGAAAGTAATGATGAAGAATTCGATAAAGATATATATGATTATAGAGGTCAAATTAAATATACAAGTATGATAAAAAAACTATGTGAATTTAATCGCAGAAGTGAATTTATGTTGAAAGTTTTAAAAGATTTAGTAGATAAAAGAAGTGATGATGAACAAATTATGGTTTTAGCACATAATAAAAGTTTGCTTAGATATTTACATGATGCTATAGAACATAGACGTATAGCAACAGTAGGATATTATGTAGGAGGAATGAAAGAAATAGATTTAAAAATAAGCGAGTCTAAACAAATTATAATTGCTACTTATGCTATGGCAGAAGAAGGATTAGATATAAAAACATTAACTACATTATTAATGGCTACTCCAAAAGTAGATGTAAATCAAGCTGTAGGAAGAATATTAAGAAGAAAAGACCACGAAGCTTTAGTTATTGACATTATAGATATTCATAATACGTTTCAAAGGCATTGGAAAAAACGAAAAACATTTTATAGAAAACAAAAATTTAAGGTTATACATACAACTAGTTCAAATTATGATAATGATAAATGGGATACCGTTATTGATAATGGTAAATTCTTTAAAACTCCAAAACCAAAAAATACAGTAGAAGATATGTTATTACAAGGTAAATGTTTATGTTAATCTTCTTTATCTTCTAAAAATAATTTTAATTTTTCAAAAAAATCATCATTTGATTTATTATGTTTTAATTGTTCATCCATTGTTTTTATTATAAAAGGACGTAGATCATTAGTTCTCATCATTTTCCAAATTAAAAAAATAATAACACTTTTGTCTAATTCTTCCTTATTAATCTCTTTATATTTATTTTTAATTTCCTGATATAGATTCATAAACATAACATTGGATTTTATTTCAGTCCAATTAGTAAAATATTTATTGAAAAATGATTTAAATTCTTCATTTTCCATTAATCTACTCAAATCATTAAAAAATTCATTATCATTTAATAATTCATTACCTTTTTTAATAGAATTACCGCTTTTAATTAATGACGATTCCATAGTATATTAATACTATATTATATCCCTATATACTTTATTTTAATTTATATACTATTTTTTATTATAAAAATATAAATTATTACCATAAATGCTTTAATTTTTTTGGAAAAATATAAATATTTAGTTATATTATAATGAACAATCCTCAATTAAATGATACATTAAATTTTGGAATAGAACTAGAGTTGATTGTTAAAGTGCCTAACGAAATGATTAAATTTAAATTATTGGATATTAATCAGAAAATTTTGTTTTTCTCAAACATAATGAAAAATAATCTTAAACATATACCTATTGAATTCTCTATAGATACTGAAATTAATAACTACAACGTTTGGAATTTAATAAAAGATAACTCTTTAAAAACTGAAAGAACTAATTATTTTGCATTAGAATTAGTCTCACCCATTATCACTAATAAAAATAAACAATTACAACAATTAACAGAAATACTAGATTTTCTAAAAAAACATAATGTTTATGTTAATTCTTCTTGTGGATTTCATCTGCATGTTTCACAAAAAAAAATACCATTCTCATTAAAACAAATAAAACAAATAACTAAAGTATTTATTACATTCGAAAAACCATTAGATTATCAAAATAAAAATAGAACTAATAATAAATTTTGTCAATCTAATAGAGATAATATTCATTTTAAAAATAAATCTCTACATAATTGTTATAAACTCATTGATACATGTAGAAATAAATATGAATTGTTGAATTTAATTAATCCTATTGATAAAAATAGTCCTATATTTACAGAAAGAGGCAAAGGGATTGATTGTGGAAATTGGTTTAGATGTCAAAGATATTACAAACTGAATCTAACTAATTTATTCAATAATAAAAATACAATAGAAATTAGAAGTCATTCTGGAACTATTGATATAAAAACAATAATTAAATGGATAAATACGTGGGAGCAATTAATAGATACTTCTAACCTTTTATAATAATTAATAATTTTTTTAAAATTAAAAATTATTTATAATCTTTTAACTCTTTAAAAATAATTTGGGAGAGATAAATTTTAATTCAATGGGTTAAGTATTGAATAATAAATGATTATTTTTTTGTTCTTCTCACTCTCTTTCTTGTAGTTTTTTTTGTCTTTCTATTCCTTCTCTTCATTGTTTTCTTCATATTCCTTCTTCTTCTTCTTCTTTTTCTTGTTCTTGTTTTCTTACCCCCTTTGAATGTTAATCCTTTGACAAATAAATCATTTTCAGATGCAACATCTTCCCTTATTTTTTGTAATATATTAAATAACTCCTTTTCACTTGAACCTTCTATATCAATATTCTTTAATGCTTCAGTCCATCTTTTTAATACTTCTTCTTTGGCATTGCTATATTTTAATATTGTTTCATTATCATAAACTTTATCATAATCTTTTGTAATATCTATTAATTGTCCTTTTTTCCTATTTTTTTTCTCTTTAATTTTATTGACTAAATTATTGCCTTTATTTATAATATGTTGTATTTTTGACTCACTCATTATATATTATAAATATATTAATTTCTTTTTCTACTCTTTCTTCTTTTTGATTTTCTACTTTTTCTTTTCTTTGTTTTTTTAGTATGTTTTCTCTTTTTAGTTTTTCTTTTTTTATGTTTTTTTCCTCCCCAGTTTGATGATACTTTCTTATCAATTCCTTCTAACTCACCAATCGTATCCCAGCCTCCTTCTGGTTCAGTCCCCTTTAACATACGTTTCATTGTTTTTTTTCTAATTCTTTGTTTCATTTTTTTCCTTCTATTTCTGTCACTAGATGATGCCTTTTTATTTAAATTTTTATTATATTGTTCAAGAGCTAATTCATATTCCTTTTCTAATATTTTTAATGCCTCCAATCCTCTTTTTTTTAATAATCTATCTGATATAGGATTTATAGACATAGCTTGTTTGTTTGTTAATCCTTCGAATATCTCAATTCTATCTTTTATCTCTTCTATTTTATCCCATCCTTTATAACGCTCTAAATCTCCTAATGGATGAGTTGCTAATTTTATGTATAATGCCTGTTCCATTTTTATTTTAGTTTCTTTCTCTATATTTTCTAATACAGCAGCCATTTATATATATATTAATAATATAAAAATTAATATATATTTATAAATATGTTAAAAGTTTTTGAAAATCCTGATTTACGAATACAAATTGTATCATATTCTGGAATAAATATAAAAAAAAGATGTTGGGTATGCGATGAACCTATTAAATATAATAACTTTCTAAAATCACACGATAATATATACAGAAAAATATTTGATTATGGTTCATGTAAATATATATATCTATGTGATAATTTATGTTATTTAATTTATGTTACTCATTTTAAATACAAGAGAGGACTAGTTTATTACACATCTTGTATATCAATTATATTTATATCTGTATTATTATTATTATTTTATATTACTCGTTTAGGATTATAGTTTCATATCCTATTTCTTGATATGGATAATCCCAAGTATCTTCCCTAGTTTCAAAATTATGATAATAATACCTTCCATCTGCATATTTTACAACCCACCAATTATTTTCATTCAAATGTTTAAGAGCGTCGTCGTTTGGATAATTACGAGATATATGATTAACACTTTGACAATTATAACTGCATAAATCATATGTGCTTGCCGAATTAACAAAAACAGAATTAAAAATTAGTGAAAAAAATAAAGAATAAATTAATTTAATCATTATAATTTTGATTAAATTAATATATTTAAATTAATTTTATAAATAATATATTTAACAATTATTACTTCTTCTAAAACTTACGGGACCAGTTGCCCAAGGCATAGGACCCCTAGTATCGGGACTAGAATGGGAAGGAGTATTAGCTACATTATTTCCATATTGAGAATATCCTCCTCTTTGTTTGCGACTTCTTCTGCGACGAGAACGACGAGATTTACGTTTTTTACCTCCTATCATTTTTCCACAACCACATCCACCTTTTTGTTTGCGGCGTGATTTATGTTTTTTACGTGATTTACGGTTTTTACGAGATTTACGTGATTTACGGTTTTTACGAGATTTACGTGATTTACGTTTTTTACCTCCACATTTGTTAAACTTAATAGCACTAGGAGATGATTTACCTAAGCCATTTAAGGCATCTGAAATTAATGAATCATTTGTTGCTCCAAAAGACATTATATATATATATATTTCATTATTATTTTTCTAAAAATAAAATTTGATTTTTATTTATTATTTTCTCTTTAGAAATTTCTAGAGGACTCCATTTTTTCTGTTTATAATTATACATACATTTCATATTATAACAAATATCTTCTTTTAAATATTTTTCTTCTGAAATGTCTTCAAAATCATCTTCATCATCACTCATTTCTATATCATCTAAATCATAATTTTCTCTTATATTTCTAAATAAAGAATTCATATAAACACTTAATTTGTATGTTGGAATACTAACAGATGAATGATATTCTAACTCATTAGCATTCATACAATATAGCATATATATATCAGTTTTTATAGATGCCTTAACTTTAAATGTCGCAAATTTTGTTTCTTTATTAACTATCCGTTCATTATAATAACATCTACAATAATTCCAATTTCTATGTTGAATACAATATACATTAAATGACACTTTACTTAAAAAATGTTTTATCTCTTCGTAGCTTTCCGATATTATAGATAATCCCAATACGATAGAATTTTTACCATAAAATCTTTGTTTTATATCTTTATTTATAAATTTTTCTAAATAATTTAATTTTGTGTATTCATTTTCATTAAATAAATTATAACCCTTGTAATAATAAATAGATTCTACATTTAAAAATAAATATCTGTCTATATTTATCAAAGTTCCATATAATATAGTTCCAACTCCACTAGTTAATACTCCATTAAAACTACACTTTTTTATTTCTATTTCATCAATCCTCCTAGTTTTTTTATTATATAATAATAGCATACATACATTAGAACCTTTGTATTTAGTGAACCAAACAAAATATTTCCTCCCTTTTGGAATTATAACATATAAATTAGTTAATTTGTTAACCTTTTTATGTAAATTTTTTTCATAAAAAGGTTTAATATTTGGAAATTTATTAATAATGTTTTTTTTATCAAAATTAGTAATTTTCATTATGAGATATAATATTATTATACGTTTATATCGTTTTATCTAATAATTAGAATATGATTGTTCGCTATAATTATCTATTGTATTGGGTTCATTAGTATCATTATTCGATGTTAATTCCTTTAAATAACTTTTCAATTCATCTTTCATATTATCATTTATTTTATCATCACTACTGTCTTCTTTAAGAGATTTATAAATTTCACTATACTTTTCTTTAGGTTTTTGAATTAAATCAATTGTTTTTGGAGTTGTTAAATTATCTTTTAAAAAAACATAAGTATAATGAATAGAAATTATTAATACTAATGATAATATTATATGTTTAAATAACCATATAATCATTTTATTATATTATAATATTATCTTTGTTAATAAATAACTTATATCTTCTTTTAATGAAAAATTATCATATTTTAAATTAGATTTAACATATATGTCTTTAATTACATTATTCACTGTCTCTACTACTAAATCTGTATTTTTTGATATTTTATAAATATCTTCGTGTATAATTATTTCTATATGATCATTTTTTATATCACTTTTTTTTACACTTTTCCAATTTAATTTACTAATCAATAATGTGTATTTTTCTAAATAATTTTTTATTATTAAATCTTCATTATCAAAATCATTAATTATATAATGATTTATATAATCATTATCAATTATATATTTACCATTAATTGATAATAATGTAATAACATCCTTACTAGTGACATCAATGTCTTTAGTTAATTTTTTAAAATTATTGTTTTTTAAATTTAATTCCGAAATATAATATTTATACATCTATTAAATAATATATTTGATAACTATTTAAACCGATTAGAAATATTTTCTATAAATGGTGAAAATTATTTATGTAGATAAACTCGGTTCCTTGGCTATTAAATCATCAAGAAACATTAATTTAAATGAACTTTATAAAAAATGTAATCTAAAAAACAATAAAGATTTTGAAATAAGACATACATGGAATGTAAATAATACATATTATTCTTTATATGCTAAAACAAGCGGCAGATCCAATAATATTAATAAATATGAATTGCCTCCTCCACTAGATAAAAATTTGTTTTATGGAAAAATTGTTATAATTAAACATAGTGAAAAAAATATATCTGACAATAATATTTTAGATTCTACACTAGATGAATGGAAAGCCTCTTACGAAAAATTATTTGGAGGATTTATTGATTTAAATGATGATGATTCAGAAGAATCAGATGAATTAGACAATATATCTGATTCACAAAAAACAAAACAAGGATATTTGAAAGATGGATTTGTTGTTGATGATGAAGAAGATGAAGAAGATGAAGATTATGAAGAAATTGCCGATGATGAAGAAGACGAAGAAGAAGCGTCATTCAGTGAATTAGAAGAAAGCGAATTAGAAGACAATAATGATAATAACAATAATGAAGAAGAGGAAGAGGAAGATGAAGAAGAGGAAGAAGAGGAAGATGAAGAAAATTATGCAGATTCTGATGAATATTCAGAATTAACAGAAGATAGTTATATTACAAGTGACGAGGAAAATAAATAATTATTAAATTGAAATATATTAAATATACTAATATTTATTTATTTAATATAATGAACGTATCAGACCCTGTATCTTTTAGACAGAATAATTGTGAAAGTTTCAAAAAATTTAATTTAAATGATGTAAAATGTAAAAATTTAGAAATATCTATATTTAATTTCGCAATATCACAAGCCAGTAAAAAAAAAATAGTAAAAAAATGGGATAATCCGTATTTTGTTGTTTTATATGTAAATAGATTCAGAAGCATATACATGAATTTATCTAACAACAATATTGAATTTTTAGAGAATATAAAAAAAGATATAATTAATAAAAAAGATTTAAAACAAATTAGTCATCAAGAAATGAATCCAGATAAATGGAAGGCTTTAATTGACGCTAAAATTAAAAGAGATATTAATATTACAAAGGAAGATATTTCGGCTGCTACTGATGAATTTAAATGTTATAAGTGTAAGAAACGAAAGTGCACTTATTATGAAATGCAAACAAGGTCTGCGGATGAACCCATGACTACATTCGTAACTTGTTTAAATTGTGGCAATAGATGGAAATGTTAAATATTTATTTATATATATATATAAATGTCAAATGGCATATTTTTTTATAATTTATCTAAAGGAATAATTAACTACAATAATATAAATCCTATAACTACAATTACTAATAAAAACATTAATGAAACTCCTGACATTACTTTAAATAATATATCACTAATCGATTCTCAAAAATATTTAATCAATGATCCATCATTATGTATATTTGATTTTAGCTCAAGTAATATTAATACAACTGATATATCTAGAAATACATTAGGCACAGCACGCTTCTTTAAAAATCCTATAACATCATTTTTAGATGGAAATAAAATTATATATAAAGATAAATCTAATTATAATGATTCTATTTATTCTACTAATGCTTATTATGGAGAATTAGATTATGTAGAGTTCTCTATACCAGATGATGATATTAATAATATTAATAATCATTTAATTAATTTAAATAACAATAATGCTTATGTAGAATATCATTTCTATATATGGGAAGATATAAATGGTCCTTGGTATAATGGTAATAATTTAAGTATAATTCCAAACAAAGATAATCTAGTAGATAGTAATAATAATGTAAATAATTCTTTAACAAATTCTATAATCAATATAAATGATACTACCCCTACATATTTTTATACATATAATTATGTGTCTGCTTTAGAAGCCGATACTTCTTCTAACTATATTAAAATATTTAAAACATCCGGAATTAATAGTCAAAATAAAATGCCTGAAAAAAAATCTGTTAGAATTGTTTCTCCAAAATATACAAAATTTTCATTTGTCTGGACATATAAAATAGTTAATGCTACTTATACATTAAATTCTAATATTTACAATCTGGAAGGAACTTTTCCGTTTTATACTCCAAATATGCAAATTGAAAATCTTAATTTTAATCAATTCAATGCTTCTATTTTTAATACATTAGATGTTAGTAGAAATATTACACCTC
>MDTC01102871.1_pt1 | contig 14056 bp, 3 predicted proteins | sample 811181 | NCBI WGS metagenome assembly MDTC01 (sample SAMN05326644, study PRJNA326480) | marine metagenome | isolation source: seawater | place: Pacific Ocean: North | collected 2011
CTATAAATAACTAAATAAAATCTTTCATCCGATGGCAGTTCAAAGGATATCCAGGTCATTTAAAGATATCAGTTTATCCTTTGACCCACATCCAGTGACAAAGGACTTACAAATACTTAAAAACGAGAGCGCAATACGTCGATCTGTTAGAAATATCGTTCAGACAATACCAACTGAACGATTTTTCAATCCATTATTTGGATCCGATGTCACTGGAAGTCTTTTTGATTTCGTTGACTTTGGTACAGCATCTGTAATTCAGAGTCAAATTGAGGTTTCAATAGCAAACTTTGAACCAAGAGTAGATAATGTAAGGGTTGAGGTTTATCCAAGACCAGATAATAATGAATTTGAAGTAAATGTCATCTTTGATATCATCGGACAAGAGTTCCCAACACAAGAATATACATTCCTCTTAGAGGCAACCAGATAATATGCCTTTCACTAAATTTGCCAATCTAGATTTCGATCAGATTAAAACTGAAATTAAGAGTTATCTCCGTGCTAACTCTAACTTCACTGACTTTGATTTTGAAGGTTCTAACTTTTCAGTTTTAATTGATACCTTAGCATATAATACCTATATTAATGCATTTAACTCAAATATGATTGTGAACGAATCCTTTTTGGATTCTGCAACACTCAGAGAAAATGTGGTTTCTCTAGCACGTAACATTGGATACGTACCACGCTCTAGAACGGCAGCAAAGGCACAGGTATCGTTTAGTACTAACGTTGCTGGTTCATCGGCAACAGCGACCTTACAGGCAGGTCTGGTGTGCACTGGTAGTGTAGATAATACCTCATATACATTCGCAATTCCAGAAGATATTTCAACATCAGTAAAAGATAATGTTGCTACCTTTAGTAACATTGATGTTTATCAAGGAATATTTTTATCAAAGCAATTTACTGTAGATACATCTTTAAATCAAAAGTTTCTACTTGACAATTCTTACGTCGATACTTCTACCATATCTGTTTACGTAAAAGGTCCAGGAGAAACTGGATTAGGTGTTGAGTATCAGTTAGTAGATAATATTTTAAATTTAAGTGGATCTTCTAAGATTTTCTTAATCCAAGAAGTACAAGACGAAAAATATGAAATTCTCTTTGGTGATGGATTAATAGGAGAGAAACTTGATAATGGATCAGTAATTACTGTTCATTATATTGTTACTGATGGAGCAGATGGAAATGGTGCTGCTTCATTCTCATACTCTGGTAGCGTAAAGGATTCTGCAGGTAATGTTCCTAACCCAGGAACAGTTACAGTTACTACCAACCAAGCATCTCAGAATGGGTCTGATACGGAGTCTATTGACTCTATCAAGTACTTTGCTCCAAGGATCTATTCATCGCAGTACAGAGCGGTTACAGCGCGGGATTACGAAGCGATTATAAAGTTAATCTATCCCGATACAGAATCTGTTTCTGTGGTTGGTGGTGAAGAATTAGATCCTCCACAGTTTGGAACTGTTACTATCAGTATCAAACCTAAAAATGGTAGTTTTGTATCAGACTTTAATAAGTCCCAAATTTTATCAAAGTTAAAACAATATACCGTATCTAGTATCAATCAGAAGATTGTTGATCTTAAGATACTATATGTGGAAGTAGATAGTGCTGTTTATTATAACACCAATAAGGTGTCATCAGCAGACTCATTAAAGACCATGGTGACATCATCACTGAATGACTACTCTAATTCACTAGATCTGAATAAATTTGGTGGTAGATTTAAGTATAGTAAAATTCAACAAGTTATTGATAATACTGATACTGCTATCACATCCAACATTACCAAAATTATTATTAGAAGAGATTTAAAGGCTGCTATAAATTCATCTGCTCAGTATGAATTATGTTTTGGAAATCAATTCCATGTTAACCCAGCAGGTCGTAATATTAAGTCAACAGGATTTAAAATTAGTGGTGAGGTAGATACTGTTTATCTTACTGATATTCCTAATGCCGATCTTAAGACTGGTATTATATCAATTGTAAAAGAAACTTCAGATGGAAGTATTCGAGTAATCTCTAAATCTGCAGGGACTGTAGATTATGTGAAAGGTGAAATCAATTTAGGAACTGTTAATATTACATCAACTCAAAGAGTTAATGATATTATTGAGATACAAGCATTCCCTGAGTCCAATGATGTTGTTGGACTGAAAGATCTTTATCTGAGTTTTAATGTCTCTGATAGCGCCATAAATATGGTAAGAGATGTTATTGCGTCTGGTGATGAAATTTCTGGAACAGTATTCACTAGAGACTACTACACATCAAGCTACTCAAACGGGATTTTAATAAGACAGTAATATGATACAAACTGGGTTCGAACCTAGGGTAAAGGTTCAAGAAATAATCGCAAACCAACTGCCTAGTTTTATATTGGATGAAAATCCAAAGGCAGTAGATTTCTTCAAGCAGTATTATATTTCACAAGAGTATCAAGGTGGTACTAGTGATCTTTCAGAAAATTTAGATCAATATCTAAAAGTTGATAATCTCGTTCCTGAGGTTATTGTAGATAGCACCAAAACGGTTGGTGTAGTGACCACAGGAGACTCTACAATCAATGTTAACTCAACAAAGGGGTTTCCAGATACCTATGGTCTGTTAAAGATTGATGACGAGATTATTACATATACTGGTATAACCACTAATTCTTTCACTGGATGTGTTCGTGGATTTAGTGGAATTACAAATTACCATCAACAAAATAATCAAGAAGAGTTAGTATTCTCTACATCCACTGCTGAAGACCATATTGATGATTCTCCTATTCAGAATCTGAGTGTATTATTTTTAAAAGAATTTTATAAGAAATTAAAATCAACATTTACTCCTGGTTTAGAAGATGTTGATTTTACACCTTCTTTAAACGCTGGTAATTTTATCAAAGAGGCAAGAAGTCTCTATGAGTCAAAAGGTACAGATGAATCATTTAAAATTCTGTGCAAAGTTTTATATGCGGTAGATCCTACCATTGTAAATCTTGAAGATTATTTGATCAAACCATCTTCTGCAAATTATCTCAGAAGATATGTTACTATTGCTGAGTCAATTTCTGGAAATCCAATCAAATTAATTGGACAGACTATTTTTAAATCAACAGACTCTGGTACTAATGCTTCTGTATCAGAAGTAGAGCCATTTACTAGAAATAATCAACAATATTTTAAAATTTCATTGTTTATTGGAAATGATGATCTTTCCACTATCAGAGGAACGTTTAATATTACTCCTGCGACTAAAGCAACTCAACAAGTATCAGTTGGTTCATCGGTCCTTCCAGTTGATTCTACCATTGGATTTGCCGAAAGTGGTTATGTAATTTCTGGAATTAATAGTGTAAAATATACGGATAAAAGCGTAAACCAATTTTTTGGTTGCACCGGAATTTCTACTACTATTTCTCCCACAGATAATGTAAGATCTGATGAGACTTACTTTGGATATGAGAATGGAGATAGTTCTAAGAAAGTTGAACTGAGACTTACTGGAGTTCTGTCTGAATTTGAGCAGATTAGTAAGAATTTAAATGTTAAAGAGAATGATATTATAGGTGTCAAGAATCTTGGATCTAATATTAAAAATCCAGATTCTAATAAGACTTATAAAGAGATTTTTGCCAATTCTTGGATTTATAATACAAGTTCAAGATATAAAATTAGAAATATTGATAATTACACATTATCAAGTCCGATTGATAAATCAAGTATTAAAGTCGGTGATAAAATTGAGATTCTGCAGAGAGATTCTGAAGAGGTAGAATCTTCCGAAACTAATATTGCTCATGTTGCTAGTGTAATTGACTCTGAAAATAGAGTCACTATAGATAATCTTACTTTTACTTCTCAAACTGGTCAAGACTATGACTTAAGAAGAAAGTTAAACACTGCATCAAGTTCCAATACTCCCATAGTTTATGGTAATAATACAGTTTTATCAGATGTTCTGAATGTATATGAAGAGAGGGGAGAGTATGCATACGTAGCATCAAACTCTCTTCCATCTGATAATGAGACATCTGATTCTTCTATTCCATATGCATACGAAATAACAAAGAAAGTTAATACTGTTAAGATTGATTCTGGTACTGTTGGTATTTTAACTGATGGATCAACCGATGGTTTGTATAGAACTATCAAATTCGCAGATGCGGTACCATTTATTGAAGGAGATAGAATATTCTATCAACCCGATGTAGCTCCTTTAGTAGGTCTCGAAACTGGTTCATACTATGTTTCTATTGTCTCTTCTGATAGAAAACAAATTAATTTGTATTCGTCTAGATCATTTGTAGGTGGAAGCAATTACTTAAAGTTTGCTCCACAAGATGATGGGCATAGATTTACATTATACTCACAACGATCCAATGAAATTGCTCCACAGAAAGTTCTTAAAAAGTTTCCTTTAAATCCAAATATCAAAAATGGAAAAGGAGAAGAAACTATTCCTGGAACAACGGGAATGCTCATCAATGGTGTGGAGATATCAAACTATAAATCGGATGATAAGATTTACTATGGACCAGTAGAGAAAGTAAATCTTCTCAATGGTGGTAGTGGATATGACGTTATAAATCTTCCAGCAATCACTGCTACGAACCCAACTAGCACTGGAACAACTGCCATTGTTCAACCAGTTATTAGTGGATCTTTTGAGAAGGTATACATTGATCCTCAAGAATTTGATATTAGTAATATTGTATCAATCGGAATAACTGGAGGTAATGGATCTGATGCGGTATTAGAAGCAAGAACTGCAGAAAGATTCAGGAACGTATTTTTCGATGCTAGAAAAAATACTTCCGGTGGTGGAATTAATACCATTACTGATCAAATCGTATTTAATAGTGATCATAACTTTATTAATGGTGAAGAGATCATTTATAGCACAGAGGATAATGCTGCTATTGGATTTGGAACAACAACACTTGTAAATACAGCATCATATTTTGCTAAGGTTGATAATAATAGAACTATTCAACTTTATGAAAGATTATCTGATTATAATTCTGGTATTAATACGGTTAATTTAACCGATGGTGGAAGTGGCATTCAAAAATTCTCTCCATCTAAGTCTAAGAAGACAATTACTAGTATTGATGTTATCAATGGTGGTAGTGGATATACTAATAGAAATCTTATTGTAAAACCAGTTGGTATTAATACAAGAACTAGTAGTATTGATTTTGTCAATCATGGATTTGTTGATGGTGATATTATCAATTATGTAAATCATACTGGAGATTCTTGGGGATCACCTGATATTGTTGGATTTGTTTCATCCTTTACCTACAAAGTATTAAAGGTAGATGATAATTCTTTCCGATTAGCAAATATTGGTGTTGCTGGAACTGATCTTACGAAATACAATCAAAGAGAACCTGTTAGATTTGAATCGATAGGTTCTGGATTGCATAATTTCAAATTCCCAGATATTTCTGTAAGTGTCCAATATACTTCTGTTGGATTTGGTACAACAACTCAAACATATCAGACTATTAATGCGGTTCCTGTTGTTAGAGGATCTATCATTGATGCTTACTTATCCGAATCTGGAACTGGATATGGATCAACAATTTTAAATCATCATCAAAGACCTCTTATCAATGTAACAACTGGAAAGGATGGACAATTAAAACCATTTATTGTTAATGGCAAAATTGAATCTATTTCTGTTGATAGTGGTGGTTCCGAATACACTTCACTTCCTGATGTTGAAATAAATGATCCAACTGGTTTGGGTATTGGAGCAGATATTAGACCCATTATTAGTAATGGAAAATTAACAGATGCTGTTATTGTCAATCCTGGTATTGGTTATTCTACTGATACAACAATTAGAGTAAGATCAACAGGAATTAATGCTCTCTTTGATGCCGATATTAGATCATTGAGTGTTATTAATAATGAAAGATTTGATGATGAGTTACTTCAAGAAACAGATAATAAATTACAGTACTCTGTATTGGGATATTTCAGTACATTAAGAACAGCGTTTGAAGAGGATTCATCTACTGCTTCAGGAATTATTGGATGGGCTTATGATGGAAATCCAATTTATGGACCTTTTGTATACTCAAATCCAGAAGATACTGATTCTTCTGCTACTAGAGTAAGAAGTGGATATATTCTTAATTCTTCCAATGTTTTTGATAGACCTTCCGCTTTTGCTGATGGATTCTTTGCTGAGGATTATCAATATACAAATAACGGAGATCTTGATGAGTATAATGGAAGATTTGCTAAGACACCAGAATTCCCAAATGGTGTTTATGCTTACTATGCAACTTTAAACTCTTCAAATGATCCAGAGTTTCCATTCTTTATCGGCAATAAGTACAGGTCAAATACTTTACCCGAAAATATTTCTCTTAATCAAAAGTTTGACTTTAACTCATCTAAGTTACTCAGAAATACTTTCCCATATAAAGTTTCTGATAAAAATGCCGATAATGATTTTATTATTGAGACAAGTGAGATTATAAATCAAAAATCAATTGTAGAGGGTCAATCAAAAGGAACTGTTACTGGATTTGATATTGTCAACCGTGGCGACAACTATAAGGTAAATGATATTCTTAATTTTGATCTTACTGATAGTGGTGGTGGTTTAATTTCTAAAATATCAAAAATTCAGGGTAAGACTGTTAGTAACATAGAAACTACTGTTGAGGAGTTTTCTGATGCAGTATTTACTCTTGATAGTGATAATAAAGTCAAAATTACCATCAAACCTCAACACACTATTTTAAATGGTGAGAGTATTGTTATTTCTGGATTCTCAACGAGTTTGACAGAACTAAATGATAACTTTATTGCTGGAGTAACAACTTATAGATCTGCACTTATTCAGGAAATCCCAAGTGGAACTGCTGGATTAACAACTGAAATTTATGTTGCTAATATTCCTCAAAATGTTTCAGTTGGTAGTAGTATTTCTATTGGATCTGAAACCCTTGAAATTTTTGAGGTATTTAAGAATAACAACGCATTAAAAGTTGAGAGAAGTTTAACTGGTGTTTCTCACACTACCACTTCTATTGTCAACTTTAATCCAAATTCTCTAACTATTGACTCTAGTGTAGAATTCTTTGACTCAAAAGTAAATGATAGAGTATATTTTAACCCACAGCAGTCTGTTGGTGTTGGTACAACTGCTGGTATGTCATCAACAGTTACTTTCTCGTTTGGTAGTGGTACTGTAACAAGAAATATTCCAACTAAGTCAATTATTCTCGAAAATCATCCTTTTGACAACAATCAAAAGATTCGTTTTGTGACTGGTGGAGCAACTATATCTATTTCTACATCTCCAACTGGATCACTTGAGACTCTACCTTCTACAGTTTATGTTGTTAATAAAAATGTAAACACTATTGGTATTAAAACTTCTTTAGATACTTCAGAGGTTTATTTTAGAACTAATGGATCTAATACTAATCTTTACTACTTCGAATCCGACTTTAATCAAATCTTAGGTAAAGTTCAGAAAGTAAGAACTCAGGTATCTGTGTCAACTTTCCATGAATTAAAACCAAATGATATCGTTAGTTTGAGTGTAAATCCATCACTTTCTGTTGGAATTGGTACTTCTACTGCTGTTGTTGTAAAGAGAAATGTTTCTAATGGAAATATTCATTTAAATCCATTTACCTTTACATCGGCTTCTATTGATACTACCAGAAACATAATTACAATCAATGATCACGGACTGAAGACTGGTGATAAGGTAGATTATGATGCAGATACGGTTGCCAGTGGACTAAGCACCAATACATATTTTGTTTATAGAGTTGATGATGATAGAATTCAACTATCAACAACAAAGGTAAATGTATCGGCAAATCCACCAGTTGTTGTTAACATTACTAGTTCAGGTGGATCTAATCAAACAATATCTCCAATTAATCCAAAAATTAAATCTATCAAAGATAATCATCTAGTATTTGATCTCTCAGATTCTTCCCTAGAAGATCATCAACTAAAAATTTATTATGATAATGAATACAATAATGAAATTGTATCAATATCTACGACCGGATCTTTCACAATTGTTGGATATGGAACTGCTGGTGTTACAGCAGGTGCAGCTTTAACTATCTCTTATAATCAAGATTTACCAAGAAGACTTTATTACAACTTGGAAAAAGGTGGATATATCAGCACTGCTGATAAAGAGGTCTCTAATTATTCAGAGATCATGTTCACAGATAGTGCATATGTCGGTGATTACAAAGTATCTCCTATTGGATTTACAAGCACTAGTTTTAATATTTTCTTGAGTGAAGTACCTGAGAACCTATCATATGCATCAACTGAATGTAACGTACTTTCATATGATACAAGTTCTACTAATGCTAGTGGACCAATTTCTAAAATTAATATTATTTCAGGTGGCAGTAATTATGAAAGAGTACCTGTTTTTACAGGAGTAACTGGATCTAATGGAACAGATGCTAGTATTGTTCCAACATCAGATACGATTGGAAATGCAGAGAGTGTTAGAGTTATCAATGAAGGATTCGAATATTCATCTGATAAAACATTACAACCAACCGCAGATATTGATGATTTTGTAACTATCAGAGATTCTAATACTGTTGGTATTGTAAGTATCATAAGTGGCGGTAAAAACTATATCGATGCACCTACAGTTTCGATTGTTAATTCAGTAACACGTAAAAAAATTGATAGTGGTCTTCTTATTCCAGTTATAACATCAAATGCTATTACTGAAGTTTTAATTGATGAGGAACCAAAAGGACTTCCAGAAACTACTGTAGATCTTTTTACAGAAAATAACTCTAATGGTGTTAGTATTCAAAAAGTATTTACAAATGATAATATTGGTATTGTTACCTGTGAAATTACTACACCAACTATTGGATTTGCAGAAGATCCATTTAAGATTGGTGATAAAGTCTTCTTGGAAGGTGTTGTAAACTATACAACAACAGGAACTGGATATAACTCTCCAGATATTGGATATAGATTCTACACTGTTACAAATTATGATAAGACAAGCAGTGTTCTTGATAGAGTAACTCTTGATGGAACTGATTATATTACATCTGGTAGTGCGGGTATTGCAAAAACTGAACAGGGTGCTGTTCCCGTTCTGATTAAAGAGAGTGATTATCCTTCATTGATTGCCATACAGAAGAGATCTGACTTCTTAATCGGCGAATCTTTAATTGTTGGTGGATCAGAAAGAGATCTGTTCGTCACATCTTATGATGAAACTACAATTAAGGTTAGTGGATCATATGAATTGTCATTGAATGATGAAATAACAGGATCTGATTCTGGAAATAAAGGAGTAGTTTCTGATATTGAAGTTGGTGAAGGCATATTTAAAGTTGACTATAAGATTGAGAAAAATATTGGTTGGGAAGATAATATTGGAATGTTAAATCTTGATAATCAAGTTGTTGCTGACAATGATTATTATCAAAATCTTTCTTATTCAATTAAGAGTCCACTGACTTACAAAAAAACAACGGAAGTCGTTAAGGGGATTCTTCACACTAGTGGACTAAAAGATTTTGCTGATACTGGAATTACCTCTGAAGCTCCTGCAGGTGTAGGATCAAGAGATAATGGAGATTTAATTGGAGACGGCGGTGTTGATGATCAAACATCAATCTTTAAAGATATTATTGATGAAGTAAGAGTTGATACAGTTTATAATTTTGATTTAGTAAGAGATCTTGATGTAGTAGATGACACTTCTAAGTTCATTGAGTTCAAGAATAAGAGACTAACCGATTTTATTGATTGTAGGACAAATAGAGTTTTAACTATTGATGATATAAGTTCTCAATTCTCCAATCTTGATGGAAACCCAAGTCAATTTGCTACATTATTCAGTCTTGATAGTGGTAGAAATTATTATAATATCCTTGCAAGAATTAATAATACTGATGGTGATGAAGTTCAGTTAAGTGAATTTGCTATCCTCAAATCCGATGATGATTTCTTTATTGTTGATAAGGGATCAGTTGTTAATAATGGTGATGATTTTATTCACAATGTTGGTGAAGAATATGGTGAATTTAGTATTTTTACAGATGCATTTGGATCTAGTAGTTTAAGATTTACTCCAGAAGAACCACTTAATACTGATTATGATCTCAAACTTAGAATTAGTGAGTTTAATTCTTCACTCACCGGAATTGGAACACGTGATCTTGGTGTTGTCAAATTAGTTAACTCAAATGGAATAACAACATCAACAGGAATTACTACAACATTATATACTGAAGAAGGATCTAAATTTGAAGGTTTATTTGCAGAAGTACAGGTAATTGACACAGCAAATGATGAGATGAATTATGTTAGTGCATATTTTACTCATAATGGCACTGATACCTTTATTTCTGATTATTATAGTGATACTAACGAAACAACTAGTTCACTCACAGTTGATGAAATTGGAGAGTTTGCTGGTGATATAGTAAGTGGAATGGTTTCATTTAACTATACCAGTGATACAAATAATAATGTAGAAATAAGATCTAGAATAGTAGGGTTTGGAACCACGGGAATGGGTTCTGGAACCTTGAGATTTAAATCAACCGGTCAGGTAGATGGATCTGAAAGATCTGTAATTTATAAGTCAGGATTTAATGAAAATGTATCCTCGGCTGCAACAGTATTATCAATAGACAATTCACTCTTTAATGCAGCAAAATCCTATATTAAGGTAAGTGTTGGAAACACTAGTGCTCTTCATCAAGTAATGTTGGTAAGAGACAATAATCAAGATGTTTATCTGCAGCAGTCACCTTTCCTTTCGGTTAATAGCACTACTGGATTAGGAACATTTGGAGCAGTTATTGATTCAGGAAATCTTGATCTTCACTTCACACCAGATAATTCCCAAGTAGTGGAAATATCATCTTTTAGCGAATGTTTCTATGAAGCACAAGATTCTGTAAACATTCCAAATCCTCTGACATTTAACTCTGTAACAGAGAGAATTGATTATGATTTCTATAATGCTATCAATGGCGATAGAATTAATAGAAAATCATTTAAAATTACTCACAATGGAGTTCCAATTTTTGCCAAGATCTTTAATCCATCAGATAATACTAAATTAAATCTTTCTACAGGTACATTTTCTATTACTGACCACTTCTTCTCAAATGGTGAGGAATTAAATTATACAGCAAACTCTACTTTTGTGGGGGTCGGTGCAACGGTAATGCAATATAGAAATGAGAATGGAATTGAGGGACCATTACCACATAAAGTATTTGCAATTGTTGGAACAGATCCAGATAGTTTCCAAATTTCCACAACTAAAGCTGGAACAGCAGTTACTTTCACATCTGTTGGTGAAGGAAATGCTCACATGCTTGAGATGTCTGAGAGAAACTCTAAGTCTCTTATTTCCATTGATAACATTGCCCAATATCCAGTAATTTTTGCACCAATATCTCATCCATTAGGAAATAACGGTGGATCAATTGGAATTGGAACTACGGTGTTCTCATTAAGTGGAATTTCTACTATTTTACCAAATGATGTTTTGAGAGTTGATGAAGAATACATGATCGTTCAAAATGTTGGTTTTGGAACAACAAATGTTGGACCCATTTCTAACAGTGGAAGTATTCCTCTCGTAAATGTAGAAAGAGGTGCTATCGGAAGTGCTGCATCCACTCACCAAGATTCTACTGGAGTTGCTACAGTATTCAAGGGTGCTTATAATCTTGTTGGTCAAGATATTTACTTTACTCAACCTCCAAGAGGCAACCCCCAAATTGAAACAACTGATTCTAATTTACCATTCCCAGCTTCAGATTTTAATGGAAGGGTATATCTAAGACAGGATTACACAACTAATAGAGTATATGATGATGTTTCTGATAAGTTTACTGGAATAGGTCAAACATTTACTTTAAATGTTGGTGGCGCAAATACTGCTGGTATTGGTACTACTGGTGGAAACGGTGTTCTGTTTATCAACGGTATATTCCAGACACCAACTACTCAAAATAATCCAGCAAATAATTTCTCTATTATTGAAGATAATTCGGTTGGTGTAAGTAGTGTTCTATTCAGCGGGATAAGAGATAATTCTAATAATATCTTTACAAGTCCTGCAGATGTGAATATTGGTCAACTACCAAGAGGTGGAATGATTGTATCACTTGGTTCTAGTGGTGGTCTTGGATATGCACCTTTAGTTGGTGCTGCTGTTACTGCTGTTGTTTCTGGTGGTGCAATTACTTCTGTTGGTTTTGGTACAACTGATGTTTTAGGATCTGGTTATAATCACATTGTTTCTATTGGAGTATCTGTTTTTGAGTCTGGGCACAGTGGAAATCATGCAGATATATCCGCAACTGTAGGTGCTGGTGGAACTCTTGCATTTACAGTTAATGATGGCGGTAGTGGATACACTTCACCAGAAATATTTGTATCTGAACCATCTTACCAACATCTTGAAATAGAAGGTATATCAAGATTGGGTCTAGGAAATACAACAGACGCTGGAATTGGTTTATTGTTGGATGTACAAGTGGGTGCTAGTTCCTCATCTATTGGTATTGGATCAACTTATCATCAAGTAACTGGATTTAATATTGCAAGATCTGGATATTCATTCAGAAGAGGTGATGTATTCAAACCTGTAGGTTTAGTTACTGCTTTAGGTTTATCACAACCTGTTAGTGATTATACATTAACTGTTCTGGATATCTTTACTGATAATTTTGCTTCATGGCAGTTTGGTGAACTTGATTATATTGATTCTATCAAGAATTTCCAAGATGGTTCTAGAAAGAGATTCCCATTATTCTATAATAATGAACTCTTGAGTTTTGAGGCAGCAGATGATTCTGATGTGGATCTTGCCGCTGCTCTATTGATTATTATTGATGGTGTTATCCAAGAACCAGGCATTGCTTACCAATTTGATGGCGGAACAACATTCTCCTTCGCAGCTCCACCATTAGAAGAATCAAATATTGATATTTTCTTCTACAGAGGAACAAGAGGAGAGGATACTATTCTTGTAACTGGTGTTAATCAGTTAATTGAGAAAGGTGACCAAGTTCAGATCTTTAAGAATAATTCTATTAGAACTACAAAGTCTCAGGGCAAGAGAAGAGTATTTAATTTAGATGCCTCTGATAGAATTGAGACTAATAAGTATGTTGATGATGGTATTAATGAATCTGATTATAAACCAATTAATATCATCAAACAAAAGGTTGATTTAACAATCAATGGTGAAAAAGTTTATAAAACTAGAGATTCTATTGAAGGTCAAGTATTCCCTGTAGCAAAAGTAATTGCTGATTTCTCAACAACTGATACCGAAATCTTTGTTGATAACACCGACCTATTTGACTATGGATCCCCAACAACAATTAGTTTGATGGCGGTTGCAGGTATTGGAAGTACTGATGCTGTAGATAATGTCGAATTAATTTCTGGAGTTACCAGTATCGAAGGTTTCTCGGGCATTGTTACTGGTATTACAACATCTGCAGGTACTGGAGGTCATCCATTAGCGCTTGAGTTCTCTCTTGAACAATCTTCTTTCACTGGATTGAATGTAGGATATCCCATCTATATTGATAATACTTCTATTGGAACTGGAGCAACTTCTGTATTTGATTCTGATGCGGCAGTTATTGGAATTGGTCAAACATTCTTGGATAATGTTTACAACATTAGTGCGATTAGTGTGAGTGGTAATGTGGCAACTATTACTTGCAACATTCATTCCGCAAGTCCAGTAGTTGGTCTTTCTACATTTGGTGATGAACATAATCCAGTTGGTAATTTCTCTTGGGGAAGATTATCTGGATTTAGTGGAGGTAGAAGTTCTTCTCCAATCTCAATTGGTGTTACTGGATTTACTATTCCCGATACATCAACAGGAATATCAACATATCCAATTGTCCAAAGAAGAGGTGTTGGACTTCGTGAAAATGGTTCATTACCAAAACAATTGTAATAATCTTTGTATAAATATCTAAAAACGCAATGATATGGCAGCTGTCGTAACAGATCAA
>MDTC01068541.1_pt1 | contig 14054 bp, 8 predicted proteins | sample 811181 | NCBI WGS metagenome assembly MDTC01 (sample SAMN05326644, study PRJNA326480) | marine metagenome | isolation source: seawater | place: Pacific Ocean: North | collected 2011
AGGAATTGATGATGGAATCTTTTTGAAGCTGTCATGCTTTTTGCATCTCCTCCATCAAAATAATCTAGGATTGAAAGAAGCACCATTGTAATGATTCTTGCGCCTCCAGGGGTTCCAAGTATGGCGAGTCCTCTGTCAGACTCTATAAATGTTGGCGTCATGCTTGAAAGCATACGCTTGTTCGGCTGTATGGAATTTTGCTCACCATGAACAAGTCCATATCGATTTGGAGCAAACGGTTTTGCAGAAAAGTCGTCCATTTCATTGTTTAAGATTAAGCCCGAGCTCGGCAGCATGTATCCTGAACCGAACCAAGTATTTATGGTCTGTGTTACGGCAGCACGATTCCCATTCATGTCTAAGATTGAAAAATGTGAGGTGTGTGCCCCTTCATTCCATGCAAGCTTGCCATCTAATTGATCATCTTTGTGTATAGGAGTAGCAGCTTCCATATCAATAGTTTGGGCCAGGTCTAATGCGTGCTCTTTACTGATTAGTTTTCCTATAGGAATGTCCACAAAATCTGGATCCCCCAAGTAAAAAGCTCTGTCCCTGTATGCTCTTCTCATGGCTTCAACAATCAAATGGGCTCTCGTCGAAGTATCCATATCAGAAAAATCAAATTCACTGATGATATTTAAAATAGTGGCAATTGTTGTTCCGCCAGATGATGGTGGAGGGGCAGTCGTAAGTTCTGCGCCTAAAAAATTTATGGTTATCGGCTCTCTCTCAACCACTGAGTAATTCTTAAAGTCATCTACTAACCAGATTGAGCCATCTTCTCTCGCTTCCTCAACCATGGTTTCTGTAAAGAAACTGCTATAAAAACCTTCTTGGCCAGATGCTGCGATTATCTCCAGAGTTTTGGCAAGTTCTGGTTGTTTAATAACTTCGCCAATATTTGGAAGTTTTCCATTTGGCATAAATACTGCTTTAAACTTTGGGGAAAGGGTTCGTGATCTCTCAGCTACGGTCAATGCAGTAATCAATCGCTCATAAGCTGGAAAACCATCACGTGCAAGGCGAATAGCAGGCTCAAGAAGCTTATACAAAGGTATACTTCCATGATTATTTGACACATGATAGAGCGCGGCTGGTAGCCCAGGTATTCCTGAAGCCAGCGGGCCATCTAAGGATGCCGTTCTGAGCACATCGCCATTCTCATCCAGATACATCTCTCTGTTTGCCATGGATGGTGCCTTCTCTCTCGCATCAATAAAAATGGATTTACTTTTTTCTACGCTGTGTAAGAGAAAAAATCCTCCGCCGCCCAAGCCTGAGCTGTATGGCTCGACAACTGAAAGTACTGCACTCACGGTCACAGCAGCATCAAAGGCATTTCCACCTTGTTCTAGAATTTCATAACCAGCTTTTGTAGCTAAGGGGTGCGCACTTGCAATGCCTGCGGCATTAAAGTCTTCTGCGTTAATAAGTTCGCCGTAAGCGAAAGTTAGATTAACGATCAATAAGAGTCTTAGAATCTTTAACATTCTTTACTTTTTATAAGATTCACTTAATGCTTGATGCACCAAGGGGTGAACGAAATCTGAAACATCTCCTCCCTCTTGAGCTATTTGCCTAATCAATGATGATGAAATGAAAGCATTTTGGTCGCCGCTGCTGAGAAAAACTGTTTCAATATCGTCTGCAAGCTTTTTATTCATACTTGCCAATTCAAATTCATATTGACCATCGGCAGGAGATCTGAGCCCCCTAACAATGACTCTAGCTTGAATATTTTTAGCAAAATCAATTGTCAGTCCGTTATACGGCTGAACCTCAATGTTGCTAAAGCCATTCAAAACCTCGTTTACCATCGACAGTCTTTTAGCGTGATCAAAAAGAGGGTTCTTTTCTTCGCTAACTGCAACGCCTACTATCAAGACTTGGAAGATGGTTGAGGCTCTTCTGATAATTTCAAAGTGACCATTAGTGATTGGATCAAAGGATCCTGGGTAAAGTGCAATCATTTTTTACTGCTTTGAGTTGTTGATTTAAGAATTCCATAATATACATTTCCTGCCTTTGAATCCCTAATTAATTGATATTTTGAAGATACTGATTTATCTAAGCATTCATTTGATTCTAAATAAATCAGGCTTTCACCTCCAGCCCATGATTGTTCGTATAAATTTTGAGTGATTTCTTGTAATTTAAATTTTCCATAAGGTGGGTCTATAAATATTATATCGAATGGATCGTCCTTGTTGTTTTCCTGAATCATTTGGATAGAGTCCTTCTGCTCCACCTCTACCCCATTGATTCTGTAACGAATCAGTGAGTCTTTTATGGCGTCACAAGCATTGCTGGAGGAGTCTATATAAACCGCTGAATTAGCGCCCCTAGAGATGCTCTCAACACTAAGACAACCCGTTCCGCCAAATAATTCTAAAACATTTGCACCCTCGATATTAGGCATTAACCAGTTAAACAGAGTTTCACGAACTCGGTCAGGTGTTGGCTTGATCAATTCATCGTCTGCAGAAAGTAAAATCCCCTTATACTTCCCCCCAATCACTCTTACCCTTCTCATTTTGTGTAATGATGAGATGTGTTTTTGCGCAGTTTAATCATAAATATCGACATATATACTTTATTATTGTTATTTATAATATATTGATTTATATGATTATTTTTAAATTATTGACTATATTTTTAGCACTCAACTACAGAGAGTGCTAATATTTACTCCCTCGAAATTATTTTCGGGTTATTTTATGGGTGATATAGCAATTAAAAATGAAATTCAACTTCTCGGTCCGATAGGGAGCTTAGAGGCATACATAAGTATTGTCAATCAGGCGCCTGTTCTGACAAGAGAAGAAGAATATGAACTTGCAGTAAGATTTAAAGAAAATAATGACCTCGATGCGGCCAGACAATTGATTCTGTCACAACTTAGATTTGTTGTTCATATTGCAAGAACATATGGCGGGTATGGTCTTCCTCTCGCTGACGTAATTCAAGAGGGCAATGTGGGGTTGATGAAGGCTGTTAAAAAATTTGATCCAGAAAAGGGTGTGAGACTCGTTACATATGCTGTGCATTGGATTAGAGCAGAAATTCATGAATTTGTATTTAACAACTGGAAAATTGTTAAGGTTGCAACAACAAAAGCTCAGAGAAAACTCTTTTTCAAGCTCAGAAACTCAAAAAAGAAAATAGGCTGGCTCACAAATGATGAAAAAAGCTTAATAGCTGATGATTTGGGCGTAAAAACAAAAGATGTTGAAACCATGGAGGAGCGATTGTCCTCAAAGGACGTTCTATTCGATCGACCAGAGGATGATGAAAATACTTATGTCAGCCCTGCGGGTTACTTGCCAGCACCCAATAGTGACCCATCAAAACTTATAGAAGAGGATAACTGGCTAGAGAGCAATATAGAGTTACTAGCTGAAGCAATGGATAAGCTTGATAACAGAAGCAAAGAAATATTGAAACTTAGATGGTTGACTGACGAAAAACATACCCTCAAAGAACTAGCATTGAAGTTTAATGTTTCATTAGAGAGAGTTAGACAAATCGAAGAACAAGCCATACTTGATCTCCGTGAACAACTCCTCAATCCATAGGCCTGTCAGAAGCTTTGTTCGACGAAAAGGTAGGATAACTCCCTCTCAAAAGTCTGCATTAGAGAACCTTCTTCCAAAATACGGCGTTGAGTATTCATCAGACCTTGGCTTACTGCACTCTAGCCTGCTTGGCAATCCTGAATTTCCCTTGATACTTGATATTGGCTTCGGAGATGGAGAATTATTAGTAGCAACAGCAGAAGGTCAAACAGAAATCAACTTTATTGGAATAGAGGTCTATGATGCTGGAATAGGCCACTGTTTAAATCTGATAGAAGAAAGAAAAGTAAATAATCTTAAGCTCATAAGCGGTGACGCGGTTGAAGTCATGAAGTTTGGAATTGCTGACAACTCCATAAATGAAATCAATTTATTTTTTCCAGATCCATGGCCAAAGAAAAAGCATCACAAAAGAAGGATTATAAATAATCAGTTTATTCGGCTCGCATCAGAGAAACTAATTGAGAATGGAACAGTAAATATCTCTACAGACTGGAAAGATTATGCAAATCAGATAGTCGATCTTTTTTCCATGAGGGGAGAGTTTATAGAGAGGCCCTCTGCTAGGAGAGACATAAGAACAAAATTTGAGCAAAGAGGTATTTCCTTAGGCCATGATATTTTTAACTACTGTTATGAGCTAATCTCTTAATGATCCTAGCTTAAGCATCGGTGCTGAAAGCCTACTTTTTCCTTGAAGATACCGATCAATTGCAAGAGCTGCGCCTCGGCCTTCATTCATCGCCCAAACAACCAATGATTGGCCTCTTCTTGCATCGCCAGCAGAAAAAACGCCTTCAATATTGGTTGTAAATTCTCCGTAAGCTGAATCGATATTGTCAGCTTCATTTAAAGAAACACCAAAGTTATCTAATGTTTTTTTCTCTGGCCCTACAAATCCTAGCGCGAGCAAAATTAAATCAGCTTTCCAAATTTTTTCTGTGTTAGCAATTTCCTTCATTTTCATCTTGCCGTCTTTCTCTTGAGACCATTCAATCTCAATGGTCTTAAGGCCAGTAACCAAACCATCCTCACTTAAAAACTCTTTGCTGAGTAAAGAAAATTTTCTTGGATCGCTTCCAAATCTTTTTTCTGATTCTTCATGGCCATAATCTGCTCTTAAAATATTTGGCCAGAGTGGCCATGGGTTTTCTGAAGCCCTTCTTTTAGGGGGTTTACTCATAATCTCCATGTTAACCATGTTTTTGCATCCGTGACGAATTGCGGTTGCTATGCAATCTGTACCCGTGTCGCCCCCTCCAATTACAATCACATCCTTATCTTTTGCATCAATATAATTGCCGTCCGAGAGTGAGCTATTCAATAGGCTCTTGGTATTCTGGGTGAGAAAGTCCATTGCAAAATATATATTGTTGGACTCTCTTCCTTTGATATTCAGATCTCTAGGTATTGTTGAACCTGTTGCTATCAAAATAGCATCGTATCTCTTTTTAATTTCATCGGTCGAGATATCTATTCCAATATTGGAATTAGTCCTGAATTCAATTCCTTGGGAATCTAGGAGGTTAATTCTTCGGCTTAATAAGCTTTTTGAAAGCTTCATGTTTGGGATGCCATAAACTAGAAGTCCGCCTATCCTATCTTCTCTTTCAAAAACAGTTACAGAATGCCCTACTTTATTGAGTTGATCCGCTGCAGTCAGTCCAGCAGGCCCTGAGCCAATGATTGCAATTTTTTTGCCAGTTGCATCAGCTGGTTTATGTTCTTTAACCCAACCCTCTTCAAATGCTCTGTCAATGATTGAATTTTCAATGTCTTTAATTATGACAGCCGGCTCATTTATTCCCAAAACACATGCGCCCTCACAAGGTGCTGGACAAACCCTTCCAGTAAACTCTGGAAAATTATTTGTTTTTATTAGCCTCTGATAGGCCTCTTTCCATTTCCCTTTAAAAACCAAATCATTCCATTCTGGAATTAAGTTATCGATTGGACAGCCGTGCTCTGATTCACAGAATGGGACACCACAGTTCATGCATCTTGCGCCTTGTAGTTTTAACTGGTCTTCTTCTGCAGGTGTATATATTTCGTAATAGTCCAATGCCCTTTCGACCGGGTCACGCCAGGGTGTCTTTCTTCTTGGGTATTCCATGAACCCGGTTGGCTTACCCATTTCTAAACACCCTTCCTTTGAGACTTTCTGTCGTTGACATCGAAAATGGATTCGATTTCTTCGTTGTGTTCTGCTCTCTCATTCATAACACGCTTATAGTCAATCGGCATGACTTTAACAAACTTTTTCAAACTGATGTCCCAGTCAGCTAGAATTTTTTCGGCTAATGCGGAATCTGTATATTCACGATGCAATTCGAGCATTCTAAGTATCTCTGCAATGCTGGTCTCGTCTTGTAAGGGTTCAATCTCTACCATGCCTTTATTGCATTTGGGGTCGAACTCATCCCAAGGATCATAAATATATGCTATGCCTCCTGACATTCCTGCAGCAAAATTAACGCCGGTTTTACCTAAGACCAAAACCCTTCCGCCTGTCATATACTCACAAGCATGGTCACCAACGCCTTCAACAACTGACCATGCACCGCTGTTTCTAACGCCAAATCGCTCAGCCGCAACCCCTCTGAAGAAACCAAAACCTGAAGTTGCGCCATAAAGTGCTACATTGCCAACAATAATGTTTTCCTCTGGCTTCAAGCCTGAGCTCAGAGAAGGTCGAACAATAATTTTTCCTCCAGAAAGGCTTTTTCCAACATAATCATTGGCGTCGCCATACAAGTTAAAGGTCACACCCTTTGCTAAAAAAGCTCCAAAACTCTGTCCAGCAGAGCCGGTAAAATTAAGTTGGATACTGCTCTCAGGAAGTCCTTCGTCGCCCCAAAGATTTGCAATTTTATGGCTCAACATAGCGCCCGTTGCTCTATTTAGGTTTGTAATATGATAATCATGCTCAACATTACTTTTCTTCTCAATGCCATCTTTACAGCTTTTTATCAGTCTATGATCCAGAACGGAATCGATATTATGGACCTGGTCAATTGTTTTTCTTGTCTCAACTTCTGTCCTGATTTCATCAGAGGTTATTAATAATGGGCTTAAGTCTAGCTGGCTTGATTTCCAATGTTCCGTAGCCTTCTGAGTCGATAAAAGCTCAGCCCTTCCTATAAGCTCATCTACTGACTTTATCCCAAGTCTCGCCATGATCCCCCTTGCTTCTTCTGCAACTAAAAATAGGTAGTTGATGACATGTTCAGGCTGCCCTGTAAACTTCTGTCTGAGTATTTTGTTTTGAGTAGCAATACCTACTGGACAAGTATTCAGATGACACTTTCTCATCATGATGCAGCCAAGAGAGATTAATGGCGCTGTTGAAAATCCAAATTCCTCTGCACCTAGTAATGCCGCAATAACAACATCTCTTCCCGTTTTCAGTCCGCCATCAGTTTGGAGTGTTACTCTGCTTCTAAGGTTATTCATAATAAGAGTCTGGTGAACTTCAGCTAGCCCTAGCTCCCATGGCATGCCTGCATTCTTAATACTGGTTAGAGGGGAGGCGCCCGTTCCTCCCACATCGCCAGAAATTACAATATGGTCGGCATGAGCTTTTGCAACGCCCGCAGCAATTGTTCCTACCCCGCTTTCAGCAACCAACTTAACGCTTATATCTGCGGCTGGGTTTCCATTCTTTAAATCAAATATCAGCTGTGCTAAATCCTCGATTGAATAAATATCATGATGAGGAGGGGGGCTGATTAAACCCACTCCTGGGGTCGAATATCTTATTGAAGCAATTTTTTCATCGACCTTTCTGCCTGGCAATTCTCCGCCTTCGCCTGGCTTTGCTCCTTGTGCAATTTTAATCTGGAGTTGTTTTGCATTTGCAATATAATTTGCTGTAACACCAAATCTGCCTGATGCGATCTGCTTTATAGCTGAAGACTTGGAATCACCATTTTTCATTGGCTCGTATCTAACTGGATCTTCTCCGCCTTCTCCGCTATTGCTCTTTCCGCCAATTCTATTCATTGCGATAGCTAGGGTTTCATGAGCTTCTGGTGAAATTGAACCAAAACTCATGGCACCTGTGCAAAAGCGTTTCACTATTTCACTCGCAGGCTCGACATCTTCGATTGGAATAGCGCCCTTGCTTGGGAATTTAAGTTTTAGCAATCCTCTTAGGTTTAATGCCTCTTCTGCCTTTTTATTTGAAAGCTTTGAAAATTTCTTATACGCATCATCATCATTTGTCCTTGCTGCAAGTTGCAATGACCAAACTGTTTCCGGATTCCATCCCTTTTTCTCGCCCTCGCTTCTCCAATGAAAGTCCCCAGGATTTGGAAGATCTAACGACGGTTCAATTTCATCCTCTGGCCATCCGAGGCTATGTCTTTGAGAATCCTCAAGCTGAATTGTCTCTAGACTGACCCCTGCAATTTTACTCACGGTACCGTCAAAGCATTTCTCAATCACTTCATTCGATAAGCCAATTGCCTCAAAAATCTGTGCGCCCTTATAAGACTGGAGGGTTGAGATGCCCATTTTTCCCATGACTTTTAGAATACCCTTTACGACTGCTTGCCGATAAGCGTCAATGACTTCTTCGTATTCATCTAGTGGCACTCTATTCTCTGGCCCTCTTTTATAATGCGTATGTTTAATTATATTTTCTGCCTTTGCTTGCATTAAAACCTCATATACAAGATACGGGTTGATTGCATCAGCCCCATACCCAAATAAGAGACAAAAATGATGCACTTCACGAGCCTCGCCTGTTTCAATTATAATTGCGGCCTTTGCGCGTTTAGCCACTTTTACAAGATGGTGATGAACCGCGCCACAAGCCATGAGGGCGCTTATAGGAATTCTCTTATCATTCATTCCTCTATCACTAAGCACTATGAAACCGATACCCTCATCTATGGCTTCTTCTGCAATCCTGCATATGTCATCAATTTTTTGATTCAACCCACCTTCTATGCTGTAGGTGATGTCAATAACCTTGCTTCTATGGTTTAAATAATTAAGGTGCTTGAGTGCATACATAGCGGTGTTTGTCAGAATTGGATTCTCAACGAGTATTCTGTTTGCATGTCCTTCAGAAGGCTCTAAAAGATTTCCCTCTGGACCAATGTAGCACTCAAGAGACATAACGATCTTTTCTCTGATCGAGTCTATTGCGGGATTGGAAACCTGAGCAAAGCGTTGCTTAAAATAGTCATATGACAAACGATGCTTATCGCTGAGTGATGCTAGAACGGTGTCATTTCCCATCGAGCCTAGCGGGTCCCGCAAATCATGCACCATTGGTAAAATCATGAATTCAATTGTCTCTGAGGTATAACCAAATGCTCGCATTCGCCTAAGAAGTTCTTCTTTGCCATACAAGGGGTCATTGGAAAGTTTTTTGATCTTTCTAAATCCAAATCTATTGTCATGAAGCCAGTCTCTATATGGATTTTCTTTAATGAGCGGGTCTTTTACATCAGAATCACTTAGGAGCTTCCCTTGATTGAAATCAATTAGAAATATTTTTCCAGGCTCTAATCTTCCTTTTTTGATTATAGTTTCCTCAGGAATATCCAATACGCCTACTTCGCTGGCCATGACTATCCTATTGTCTGAGGTCAGATAGTAACGGCTCGGTCTTAGTCCATTTCTATCCAAAACAGCGCCAACAGAGTCTCCATTGGTAAAAGTGATTGAGGCTGGTCCGTCCCAAGGTTCCATGAGGTTTGACTGAAATTCATAGTAAGCCTTTCTCTCTTTTGTGATCGTCTTCTTTTTCTGCCAGGCTTCTGGAACCATCATTAAAATGGACTCTTCCAAAGAGCGTCCTGACAGGGTTAAAAACTCAAGCACATTGTCAAAATTTCCTGAGTCAGAGCAGTTTGGCTCAATAACCGGGAAAAGATCGCTAAGCCTTTCTCCAAAAATGGATGATTTCATATTTCCTTCCCTGGCTTTCATCCAATTGATGTTTCCTTGTATCGTGTTTATTTCACCGTTGTGAGACATTAGTCTATTTGGCATCGCTCTATCCCAGCTAGGAAAGGTATTGGTCGAAAATCTTGAATGAACCATTGCTAAGTGGGATGAGTATTCATGATTGCTCAGGTCAACAAAGAACTTCCCCACCTGATCGCAGGTGAGCATTCCTTTGTAAACAATGGTCTTTGAAGAAAGGCTGCAAATATAAAAAAGATCTGCCTCGTTAAGTTCTGAATTGCCACGAAGATGGTTACTTGTTCTTTTTCTTGTAAGATATAGCCTCCGTTCAAAATCTTCCTGTCCGGAGCTAGGCTTATTATTGATAATGAATATTTGGTCTATATAGGGCATTGCCTCAAGTGCTGAGGGGCCTATGTCTGCTTTCTGCTTATCAATTGGCAGATTTCTCCATCCGACTATTTTTAGTTCATTCTCATGACATATCTTTGAAAGATAGTCTTTGCAAAAATCTCTTTCCTTTTCGTTATTGGGCAAAAAAACATTCCCCACTGAATAATTCCCAGGATCAAGATCAACCAAAAAAGACTCTTTCGCAATCCCAGAAAAAAATTCATGCGGCATTCCGGTGAGGATTCCAGCTCCATCACCACTGTTCGGTTCTGCCCCTCTTGCGCCCCTATGATCCATCTTGCAGAGGATGGTTAAGGCGTCTTTTATATTTTCATGGCTTGGTTCCTTTTTGATATGAGCAACAAACCCAACGCCACAACTCTCCTTTTCAAACCGGGAGTCGTACATACCAATATTTGAGCTTTGTTTCAGCGTCATAATTAATTCTTTTTATTTTTCTTAACCATTGACAAGCTTGGTTTGGTTGCTCGCCATTACTACTTTGTGGCCCGATGGGGCACGCTCTTAGTCAATATCACTGGGAAATTGAAAATGAATTTTAGCAAATTTGAATTGAAATTTCCTGTGCAACGTTATTATATGAATGTTTCAGCCAAATCTTCGTCGTTATCTTCGGCAGGCTAACTGCAATATAAAAAGGAACAAAATGGAAGAATTTAAATTAATTATAGATGCAATAGGCGGCTTTCTTTGGAACAACTATACGCTTTATGCTGTCGTTGCCACCGGTATTGTTTTCACAATCTGGAGCGGGTTTTCACAGTATTACGCTTTGACTCACGGCTTCAAGGTGATCAAAGGTAACTATGATAAAGATGATGATCCAGGTGCAATTTCGCACTTTCAAGCACTTTCAACAGCTCTATCGGCAACGGTGGGCTTGGGAAATATTGGAGGCGTGGCTTTAGCGATATCGCTCGGCGGGCCAGGAGCGGTCTTCTGGATGTGGGTGGTAGGCTTTTTGGGAATGGCCATTAAACTCAGCGAGGTATCCCTTTCAATGATACATCGAAATACAGACGACCCAGACAATCCCAGCGGCGGGCCGATGTGGGTTGTCGAAAGGAATTTTTCCGGCAAGAAAGGTTTTATGAAATACGTTGGAAAACTCATTGCTGGCGTCTTCTGTTTTGCTTTAATAATTAACACAATTACTGCTGGCAATATGTTTCAAGCATGGAATGTTGCAAACCTTACAGAGGCCTACTTTGGGGTTCCAACCTTGGCTACAGGCATGATCCTTGCTCTTATTGTAGGATCCGTGATCATAGGCGGAATCAAACGAATTGGTGCAGTAACATCAAAGCTCGTTCCGATAATGCTCATAATTTATATTCTGGCCTGTATATATGTTCTTACGATAAATTTTACTGCCATCCCTGAAATGCTAAAACTGATTGTAAGTGCCGCATTTTCGCCTATGGAGTCAAGCAATGCGTTTCTTGGCGGTACAGCTGGTTCAGCGTTTATTTTTGGCATGCAGCGTGCTCTTTTTTCAAATGAAGCTGGCCAAGGCTCTTCTGCCATAGCTCACTCTGCAGCAAAAACAGATGAGCCTGTAAGAGAGGGTGTCGTTGCTGGTTTGGAGCCTTTTATTGATACCATTGTTGTCTGCACGATGAGCGCTTTAGTAATTTTAGTTACAGGCATTTGGAACCGTCCTGCAGAAGTTCAGCTTTCTGACCTTACAGTGAATCAATCGGGACAAAATTGGTCCATAGATGGCACAATCACTAATGCTCCGAACCTCAATGAGGGAAACAAAGTTTTCATGATTTATTCAGGCAAAGAAAATACTGAAGCAGGCAATTCTTTGCACAAAGTATACGGAAAGGTTGCGGTTAGTGGTTCAGGCAAATCTATAGATTGGGATGTGATTTCTTCTAAAACTCCACCCGAAATCAATGGAGCTGTTTACCTTGATTATGTTGGTGCCAATCTAACTGCGGCTGCATTTGATAAAGTCTCTTCGGGGCTTGGCAAATGGTTGGTGACCCTTGCGTCCTGGCTTTTTGCAATATCCACAATGATTTCTTGGAGCTACTATGGAGAAAAAGGGGTGTCCTTTTTATTCGGAGAGAAAGCAATACTTACTTACAAGCTCGCTTTTTGCGTTTTGGCTGTCTTATCCACAACCGGCTTTATTCAGACCGATAGGGAACTGAATCTTTTTGCTAACCTAGGAACGGGACTTTGCATTATGGCAAACCTTCCCATCCTATGGCTTTTTGGCTATCAAGCCATCAGGGATTACAAACTGTATATATCTAAACTGAAAGCTGGAGATTTTGATTAATGCCGAAAATGAAAACAAAAGAAGAAATTAAGATAAAGCCATTTTGGTACTCAGATGTTTGGTTATGGCCAAAGCTAATTACAATCATTACCACTCTTGATAAAAACGGTACTGTGAATGCCGGCCCATACTCTCATATCATGCAATATGACGTGATGACAAAAAATCCAAGAATGCTGATAGGATTCAGGCAAGATTCTCATACCTTTGTAAATATTGAAGATACCGGAGAGTTTGTAGTCAATTGCCCTAGTGCAAGCCATCTGGATGACATGATGGAGACTGCGAAGTTTTACCCTGAAGGAATTAATGAACTGGAATTTACAAAATTTACACAAATTCCGTCAAAAAAGGTTTCGCCCCCAAGTCTTGAGGAATGTCCTCAAATAGCAGAATGCACTGTTGATGAAATAATCAAGTTAGAAAAGAGCTCTGGTATCGTGATTGGCAAGATCGAAGCAATCGTTGTTGATCAAGAACTTATTTCGATGGGCAGAGAAGAGAGAATAAAAACTATGGATCTTCCAATTGGAATGGGCGATGAAGCCAGACAGACTTACTTTCACACCACAGCTGAAACATTGATCAAACATGACTTAGGGCAACCAAAAACCGCTATGCAAGGTGCAGATGCAAAAACTTCGATGGAGTGGGACAACGATGCCACCGAGATGTTGATGGGCGTCCCGCCCCCCTTAAGAAAAATGGTCATTGAAAACACCGAAGAGTTTGCTGTGGAAAAAAATCAAGAGACCGTTACCGGTGAGATATTTAAAGAATTGGCAAAATCAGTCGGAATGGATCCGGATGTAATGGAGAGGTTTAGAAGCGGTGGCTGAAAGCATGGATATTAAAAAATCCGAATTGTTTAAGAATCAGTGCTACATAAATGGATCATGGGTCGATGCAGATGATGGTTCTACATCGGATATCGTCAATCCGGCAAACTATAAACAATTGGGCACTGTTCCAAATTGTGGCTCAAATGAGACTTTTGAAGCTATCGATGCAGCAAAGGAAGCGCATAAAGTTTGGTCAAAGGCAGACGCAAAAGAACGCTCTTCTGTGCTTAAAAACCTTCATCGTCTCATGCTCGAACACCAGGAAGACTTGGCAAGGATTATAACGCATGAAGGTGGCAAACCACTCTCTGAATCAATGGGTGAAATTGCCTATGCTGCATCTTTTTTTGAATGGTTTTCTGAAGAGGCGAAAAGAGTTTATGGTGATGTAATTCCTGGTCATCAGCAGGATCGTAGAACGCTTGTGATCAAACAACCCATCGGTGTCGTTGGCTGTATCACTCCATGGAATTTTCCATCGGCAATGTTGGCAAGAAAAATAGCCCCAGCTATAGCGGTTGGCTGCACAGTTGTTGCGAAGCCAGCGCCAGAAACACCCTATTCTGCAACAGCTATGGCGTATCTCTCTGAGCTTGCTGGGATCCCCAAGGGTGTATTTAATGTGGTCACAGGAGATGCTGAAAAAATTGGCTCTGTGATGACATCCCACAAAGATGTAAAAAAAATCACTTTTACTGGTTCCACTGCTGTTGGAAAACATTTGCTCAAGCAATCTGCAGATACTGTTAAAAAAGTTTCTCTTGAGCTAGGAGGTCATGCCCCTTTTATTGTCTTTGAAGACGCAAATCTTGAGGATGCGATTGATGGTGCGTTGATTGCAAAATATAGAAACAGTGGCCAAACATGTGTTTGTGCCAATAGGATTTATGTCCAATCAAGCATCTATGATGATTTCTCTAAGCGCTTCACTAAGAAAGCTTCTAAATTGGTGGTTGGCGATGGTCTTTTAGAGTCCACACAGCAGGGGCCATTGATCAGCGAAGA
>MDTC01217751.1_pt1 | contig 14050 bp, 12 predicted proteins | sample 811181 | NCBI WGS metagenome assembly MDTC01 (sample SAMN05326644, study PRJNA326480) | marine metagenome | isolation source: seawater | place: Pacific Ocean: North | collected 2011
AAAATGCCAGATAGACGTAAGGGATATATTCAAAAGGCTCAAATTGGGGATCACAAAGTCTATCTTCATACCGGGGAGTACGATGATGGGAAAATTGGTGAAATTTTTATTGATACTAATAAAGAAGGTGAATTAGTAAAAGCTATGATGAATAATTTTGCAATAGCTATTTCTCTTGGCTTGCAATATGGCGTTCCACTTGAAGAATACGTAGATGCATTCATTGATACTAAATTTGAACCATCGGGTAATGTTATAGGCAATGATAGAATTTTAAGTGCTTCATCAATCCTAGATTATGTATTCAGAGAGTTGGCAATTTCTTACTTAGGAAAAGAAGATTTAGCTCATACTCCTTCTATCGCGAGCACAAAAAATATAGAATCCGATAGCGGAGATGATAAATTTCTTAAAATTGTCAAAAATATTACCTCTAAAGGCTTTGTCAGAAGTAATTATGAAGAAAAATTAGTAGATCTTTCTGATGTTAGAATTAACCTAAAAACAAAAAACTAATTATTTTTTTATATCTTTTTTTATACTAAGTTCTTTTAATTGTTTTTCATCGACGTCCGAAGGAGCTTGCATCATCAAGTCTTGGGCATTTTGATTCATTGGAAATAAAGTGACCTCTCGAATATTTTCTTTTCCGGCAAGTAGCATTACGATTCTATCTATCCCAGGAGCGATACCGCCGTGTGGTGGTGCTCCATAACTAAATGCATTAATCATTCCGCTAAATTTATCATTTACTTCTTTTTTAGAGTAACCAGCTACAGAAAATAATTTATACATCAATTCTGGCATATGATTTCTTATTGCACCAGATGATAGCTCGATACCATTACATACAATATCATATTGATAAGCCTTTATATCTAGAGGTTTTTCAAAATTTAATTCTTCAATTTTACCTTGTGGCATTGAAAAAGGATTGTGACTAAAGATGATTTTTTTGGAATTTTCATCAAACTCGTACATTGGATAATCAACAATCCAACAAAAAGCAAATTTTTCTTTATCAATAATATTTAAATCTTGAGCAATCTTTTCTCTAGCTTGTGAAAGAATTAGTTCAATTTCATTTTGTTTTCCGCAAGCGAAAAAAACACTATCACCTATTTCAGCATTAAAATTTTTCATAATCTCTTTAATTGAATCCTCACTAAAGAATTTACCAACAGGCCCTTTGCCTTTGACTCCCTTGTCTTGAATTATGGTAAAATATGCTAAACCAGAAGCGCCCTGATCTTTTGCCCATTTATCTATATTGTCAAAAAAACTTCTTGGTTTATCTTTGGTATTTTTTGTAATAATAGCTCTTACAATTGAGCCCGTCTTAACTAATTTTTTAAATATATCAAATTTTACATCTTCTCTTTCAAATAAATATGTAAGCTCTTGAATAATTAATGGGTTCCTCAAGTCTGGTTTGTCTGTGCCATATTTCTTCATGGCTTCTTGATAGGGTATTCTTTGAAATTTTTCATTTAAGATTTTTTTTGATGAAAATTGTTTGAATAGATTTATCATAAGTTTTTCTACAACATTAAAAATATCCTCTTGTTCAACGAATGACATCTCTAGGTCTAATTGATAAAATTCACCTGGGCTTCTATCTGCTCTGGCATCTTCATCTCTAAAACACGGAGCAATTTGAAAATATTTATCGAAACCTGATACCATAATTAATTGTTTAAATTGTTGTGGGGCTTGGGGTAATGCATAAAATTTTCCAGGATTTAATCTGCTTGGAACTAAAAAGTCTCTTGCACCCTCTGGGCTTGAAGAAGTTAAAATTGGAGTTTGATATTCTAAAAAACCTAATTTTAACATTTCAGATCTTATAAAAGAAATCACTTTTGATCTTAATACTATATTGCTATGCATCTCTTCTCTTCTTAAATCTAAATATCTATATTTTAATCTAATTTCCTCCGGGTAATCTTGTTCGCCAAAAACCGGGATCGGTAATTCTTTGGCATTTGATAAAATTTCTAAAGACTCTATTGAAATTTCAATTTTGCCAGTTTTTAAATCTAAATTTTCAGTCCCCGAAGTTCTTTTAATTACTTTTCCGCTTACTTTAAGGACAGATTCAGGTTTTAATTTTTCTAGAATGGGAAAGAAATCATTGTTGTTTTCGATTACACATTGTGTCAATCCATAATGATCTCTCAAATCTATGAATAGCAGATTTCCATGATCTCTTTTTCTGTGCAACCAACCAGAAAGATGAACATTTTTGTTTATTTCTTTTTCACCTAATTCTGAACAATTGTGTGATCTATATTTATTCATTGATCCAATACTTTTTTTATTAAATTAATATTAATTGATTTTCCAGTAGATAAAGACAATTCATCGACATCTTTAAGAAATTTGAACATTTTTTCATAGGATCTTTCTACATTGTTGATAATGAAATCTAATAATTTTGGATTAATATTGATTTGTTTATCTGATAATGTCTTTGAAATAATTACTTTTAACAAATCATCAGTAGGTAATTCAATACCAAAATATATAAAACTATTTATTCTTGACTTTAAATCCTCTAATTTAAAATTCATTTTTTTAATTGAAGGAATAGAATTTATTAATAAATAATTTTCTAATTGTTTTGATTGATTTAAAATTGAATAAAGTAATTTTTCATCAATATTATTATTAAAGCTATCAATTATTAAACAATCAAAGTTGTTTAAATCTTGTATTATTTCATCACTTATATCTTTTGCTTCAATCAATTTTATCTTACTGATTTTTTTTTCTAATATTTTTGCTAAATGAGTTTTTCCTGATCCTGAAGCTCCAAAAATATTCAACCATTTTCCAGGCCATGTTGGCCAACTTTCTATTAATTTGTAAGCAGAAAAATTATTACTTGAAACAAAAAAATCTTGTTGATAATATTTTTTTGAAAATGGAAATTTAAATATAAGCTGATCCATTTTATAACACTCTGATAATCCAATCATTTTTTATTAACTCTAAATCTATATTTTCTTTTTTTAATTGATTTATTATTTTATCTAACTGGCCTAAGTATTTTATTTTTAATAACATATATTCTTTATTAAATTCTTGAACGTAAATATTTTGGATAACGTCAATATTTTTTATTTTCGAGTTTAAAAAAACCAAATTACTTTTCTTATTTAAAACTAGCCTAGCATTTAAAAAGGATGGAATTCTTATATCAATTAAATTTTTTGATTTAACTATATTTATCAATTCTTTTTTTGTTTCCGTTATAACTTTTTCATAAAATTCGCTAGTTTTTAACATTTGTCTTTTTAAATTCAAACTTTTTGAAATATTTTTCCCTTGAATTTTTGTTTTAATAAAAATTTTACTATTTTTAGTTTTGTTATCTTCTATTAAAATTAAAGCTAAATTTTTATTTGTATATTCCTCAAATAAATTAATAACATCTAAATTTATTAAGTTATTTTTATAATCATTAATTTTTTTAATAATTTCAATATTTTCTAAGGGAAGAATAAATTCGACTAAATCGTCTTTGTAAACCTCATTCCAATTTTTATAAAAGAAATTGTTATTAAAAATAAAAATTTCATTATTTTTAATTAATAAAGGTAGAATATACAATTCTTTATCTAAAATTTCAGAATATGAAATTTCTTTCTTATAAAAAAGTTCATGTATTTTATCTTTATCGAAAGTTACACTAAAGTTTACAAAGTCCCCTATTTTTTGTTCTTCAGGAATTTTTTTAATTTGATAAAAGGTTACTAATTGTTTGATTGAAGAAAATTTTAGATCTAATAGCTTATCACTATCTTCTTTCAATAATATTCTATTAATTAAGCTATTAAACCCTTGTCTAATAGCTTTATCAGCTAATGCATTATTTGAAATTTTATCTTTTTTTTCTAATTGAATATTATTAACATTAAATAAGTTATTTTCAGAAAAAAGAGTTTCCGTTTTTAAAAAAACAACTAAAATAAATATAATTTGTTTGTACAATTTCATAAAAACGTGACTATCAATTTATAAATGAAAAAAAATCAAAATAGTTATAAAAAAAGCGGTGTAAACATTTCTTTAGCTAATAAATTAGTTAAACATATCTCAAAAATATCCAAAAAAGATGTCCAAAAAAGGAAGAACACACATGAAAAGGAAGTAATAGGTGGATTTGGTTCCTTATTTGATATTAGTAACCTGAAAATTAAAGATCCTGTTTTAGTCTCTTGCACAGATGGAGTTGGAACTAAAATTGACTTGGCCAATAGATTAAAAAAATTCGATACAATAGGAATTGATTTGGTGGCTATGTGTGTAAATGATTTAATAGTTCAGGGTGCGAAACCATTATTTTTTTTAGACTACATTGCAGTTGGTAAATTAGATTTAGACAAAACAAAGGAAATTTTAAAAGGAATTTTTAAAGGGTGTAAAATTTCTAACTGTAAATTAATTGGTGGTGAAACTGCAGAAATGCCAGGTATATATTCTAAAGATAAATTTGACTTAGCTGGATTTAGTGTTGGTGTAGTTTCAAAAAAAAAAATCCTTGATAAAAAAAAAGTAAAAAATAATGATATTGTATTAGCTATTCCGTCAAATGGTATTCATTCCAATGGTTATTCTTTAGTAAGGTCTATATTGAAAAGAAATAGAGCACCAAATAATATAAAAAAAGAAATTTTAAAGCCAACAAAAATCTACGCAAATGAAATTTTAAAATTAACTGATAAAAATCTCATTAATGCAGCTGCACATATTACTGGAGGAGGTTTAATTGAGAATTTACTAAGATCTGTTCCGCAAAATTTAACTTTAAATATTGATCTTTCAAAAATCAAAATAATTAAGATTTTCAAATGGCTTAAAAGTAAAAATATTTCGGATCAAGAAATGTTAAGGACTTTCAATTGTGGGATTGGTTTTTGTTTAATAGTTCCAAAAAAAAACTTTGTTAAAATAAAAAAACTATTTTCAAAAAATTTTTCTCCCTATCAAATAGGTTATATTTCAAAAGATAAAAATAGAATAAATTTATCAAAATCTTTAAGATGGTAAAAAAAAAAAACTTGCGTTTTTATATCAGGACAAGGTTCAAATCTCAAAAATCTTATTTCTCGTTCTAGGGAAAGCAATTTTCCCATTAAAATTAGTTTAGTTATAAGTAATAATAAAGAAGCTTATGGTATTAATTATGCTAAAAAGAATAGGATACCATTTATTTTTGTTAATACTAAAATTAAAAATTATGAAAATAAGATTTTTTTAAATCTTAAAAAACATAAAATTTCTTTTATTTGTTTAGCTGGTTTTATGAAAATTATTTCAAATAATTTAATTCGAGAATATCAAAGAAAAATTATTAATATTCACCCTTCTCTACTTCCAAAATATAAAGGCTTAAATACTTTTTCTAGAATTTTAAAAAGTAAAGAAATAAAGACAGGATGTACGGTTCACTTTGTAAATGAAAAATTAGATGGCGGCAGTACTATTGTTCAAAAAGCTTTTTATATAAATGCTAATTATGATGAACGTATTTTAAAAAAGAAAACTCAAAAACTAGAGCATAAAGCATTTCCTGAAGCTATAATTAAAATTTTTAGAAATAACTAGTTTTTAAAAAAAAATTCGATTTCTTTCTTTGCATTTTCTACAGAGTCTGAACCATGAACTGAGTTTTTATCTATTGAAATTCCGTAAAGATTTCTTATTGTATTTTCATCTGCTTCTTTAGGATTAGTTGCTCCCATTAATTTTCTGTTCCCTAATACAGCATTTTCACCTTCTAAAATCATAACAATTATTGGGCCAGATGAAAGATATGCACATAAGTCATTGTAAAATGGTTTGGATTGATGAATTTTATAAAATTCAGCGGCTTCGTCCTTTGTAATATGAATTTTTTTATTTTCTCTAATTTTTAAATTATTTTTTATAAAGATATCTTTAATTTTTTCACCCAGATTTCTCTCTACCGCATCAGGTTTAATTATAGAAAGTGTTTGTTCAATTTTACTCATAATTTTTTTCAATTAAATAATTTAGTAATCTTACACCAAAACCTGTTGCGCCTCCTGAATTTAAAGATCCTCCGTATTTTGAAAAAGCCATACCAGCAATATCTAGATGAGCCCATGGAGTTTTATTTAAAATAAATCTTTGTAAAAATTGTGCTGCAGTTGTTGAACCAGCTCCTCCAACATAATTTATATTTTGCATATCGGCATTTTTCGAATTTATAAGTTTATCGTAATTTTTATGTAAAGGCATTCTCCAAAGTTTCTCCTCAACTACTTCACCTGCATTTAAAATTTGATTAGATAACTTATCATCATTAGAAAATAGACCTGCATACTCTGATCCTAAAGAAACTATAATTGCACCTGTTAATGTAGCTAGATCTACGATAAATTTAGGTTTGAATTTTTTTTCGGTATAAGTCAAAGCATCAGCTAAAACCAATCGTCCTTCTGCATCTGTATTTAATACTTCTATAGTTTTGCCGCTATAAGATTTAACTATATCGCCGGGTCTTTGAGCAACTCCACTTACCATATTTTCAACAAGTCCAACAACACCCACTGCATTAATTTTTGCTTTTCTCAATGCTAAATTTTTCATTAAGCCAACCACAGCAGCTGAACCAGCCATATCGTAAGTCATATCCTCCATAAATTTAGCTGGTTTTAAAGAATAACCACCAGTATCAAAAGTAACTCCTTTTCCAACAAATGCTAATGGTTGTGAATTATTTTTTGCACCATTCCACTCCATCGTCACAAGATACGATCCTCTTATACTTCCCATTCCCACACCAAGTAAGGAATGCATACCAAGTTTTTTTAATTTTTTTTCATCTAATATATTTATTTTTAAATTATCTTTTTTTAGTGTGCTTAATCTTTTTACATATTCATCTGGGTGTAAAACATTTCCTGGTTCTGAAACTAAATCTCTTGCAAAAAAAATTCCTTCCTCTAATGCCTTAAATTTTGTCTGAATTTTAGTTGAAGGTAAATTTTTATTACCAATTATATTAATAGAAATAACTCTTTTCTCTTTTTTTGTTTTATATTTATTAAATTCATAAGACTTTAATTTAAGCCCATGGAGAAAATGACCTAAAAAATTTTCATGTTTTCCTGCTATTGAGTCTGAATTTAAAACATACTCACTACTCTTTCCGTGATTTATACGATTATAAAGTGTTGCACCTAAATTTTCTATATCAATACTCTTTGAATTATTCTTTATTGAAATTAAGATTATCTTCTTTTTTGAATTAACTTCATATACGAACATATCCTTTTTTAGATCGCTAGTTTTTAATAAATCTTGTATATAACCTAGTTCGGTATTAGAGATAAATTTTTTTAAATGACTTACATTAAATTTCTCATCTGAGAATAAAACAATATTCGTTGTAATAATGCTGCTTGTTTTTTTTGAGTAATTTATTTTAATTGGCATAAATTCTATATACTTTAAAAACTAAATTTTTATTTTCTATTATATCAATTTTCAAAGATAAATTGTTATTTTCACTCTTAAGTTGAATTTTATAAATGAATGTATTATCTATATACATTATATTTCAATGGTTCAAAACAAAATTTATCAAAATTTTTTAAGAGAAATTTTTAAGTTATTTTTAATAACTTTGCTGAGTTTGTCTCTAATAGCTCTAACTATAAGAGCGGTGAGTTTCTTAGAGTTAATAGTTGAAAGTGGTTACCCATTAGTAACTTATTTTAAATACTCTTTACTTAATTTATTTGGAATAATACCCAAATTTATACCCTTATCCTTTTTTCTAGCCTTATTAATTTTTTCAGTAAGACATCTTAGAGAAAACGATTTTGTAATTTTATGGACATCAGGAATTAAAAAAATCCAAATTACAAATTTACTATTATTTTCATCAGTTATAATTGTTTTGATCAATTTAATTTTTTCTACAACTATAACTCCGAGTGCTCTTAATAAATCTAGACAACTGTTAAGCTCTAATTATTACAATTCTTTTTTGCCAACAATAAGAGCTCAACAATTTAATGATACCTTCAATAACTTTACCTTTTTTGTTGAAAAAAAAATTGATAACGAAATTCAAAATATTTTTTTATATGATAAAGGAAATAATTTAAGAAACCTATCTTCAAATAGTTCTTCAACTAAATCAACTACTATACTTGCGAAGACCGGAATTGTTGGAAAAAAAAATTTAATTTTATTCAACGGTGAAATTATTTCAGAAAAAAAAGATTTTAGTAATGAAATAATTAAATTTCAACAATTAAACATAAATTTATCTAACTTTAATACAGCGACTATTAAAGAGGCTAAAATACAGGAAACCTCAACTTTTAAACTTTTTAAATGTTTTAGTGAAAAAAATAAATCTCATAAATACTGTAATGAAAATTTTAAAAAAGAAATTTTTCCTACTCTTAATCGTAGATTGGTAATGCCTTTTTATATTCCTATTTTAACCTTAATTTCTAGTATATTATTAATAAATTCAAAAAAATTTTATTTTAATAAATCAGGTGTTTTCATTTATGGAATTATCATATTATTATTCTCAGAATTAATTGTAAGATTAACTGGTGTTAATAATTATGTACTTTGGAGTTTTTTAATTTTTCCTTTAGTTGTTTTACCCTCAGTTTATATTTTTTTAATTAGAAAATTTTCTAGGGAGTCTATAAAAAATGAATAGTATAATTTTTAATTATATCTTAAAAAACTTTTTAAAAACTGTTTCAATATTTGTTGTAGTTTTTTATATTTTTGGAGTCTTGTTAAATTTATTCGAAGAAATAGAATTTTTTAAAAATTTAGATGTTAATTTATTATTTCCATTAATGCTGACTAGTATAATAATTCCATCTTTGTTGATTAAAATTTTTCCTTTTATAATTTTTTTTTCAAGTATGTGGTTTATGATAAATTTACGAAATAATAAAAATCTTTTAGATTTAAAAGTTTTTGGTTTTTCTAATTTAAAAATTTTTTTTATAGTTGCTATTACATCGTTTTGCATTGGTTGGGTAATTGTAATACTGATCAGCCCCATTACTTCTACAATGTCAAAGTACTATGAAAAAACTAAAGCTAATTATTCAAGAGATATAGATTATTTGTTATCTTATACGAAAAATGGTCTTTGGATAAAAGAAAACTTAAAAGATAAACAAAGAATTATTACAGCAAAAAAACCAGAAGGTTATAAGTTAATTGATGTTAAAATTTTTCATTATGATAATGATTCTTTTTTATTTGAAAAAATTGTAGCTAAAGAAGCAAATATTGAAATGAATGAGTGGGTTTTAAAAAATGTTAGTAAATTTAATAAAAATGATGAAAAGTTTGAAGTTAAATATTTTGAAAAATATCAAATTTCATCATCATATGATTATGAAAAAATAAACAATGTTTTTAAAAACTTTGAAACACTTTCATTTTTAGAACTTACACTTAATAGAGAAAAACTTTTAGATTTTGGCTATAATGCATCCTTTTTGAACGAAAGCATGAATAAAATATTAACACTCCCTTTTTTTCTGTTTTTAATGACTGGTATAGCTTCAATTCTAACAATGAACACACTTACAAAATCAGATAATTTTAAATTTATATTATTAGGTATTATTATAAGTGTAATTATTTTCTATCTTAAAGACTTGTCATTAGCTCTAGGTAAAACTGATAGAATTCCACTTACCTTAGCTATATGGACGCCGATTATTGTACTAAGTATTTTTACTTTTATAGGAGTTCTACAAATAAATGAAAAGTAACTTATTATTTTTTCTAATTTTTATTATATTCGAGTCATCATTATTTGCTAAAAATATAAATATTGAGTCTAAAAATATTCTGATAAAAAAAGAAAATGAAAATACTGTCTTCGAAGATGAGGTATTAATAAAAACTGAAGATAATTATACTATTAAGAGTGATTATGCAAACTATGATAAAAAAAATGAATTCATAATTTTAAAAAATAATATTATCGCAATAGATGATAAAAAAAATATTATAAAAACAAATTACGCTGAATATGACGGAAAAAGCAAAATATTTAAAAGCTTAGGTCCTGCTGAAATTATTACTAGTGAAAATTATGAAATTAATGGAGAGGACATAATCATTGATAGTAATAAAAACTTAATTTATTCAAACAAAAAATCAATAATCACAGATGAAAGCCAAAATGAAATTTATTTAGATAATTTTAAATTTTTAAAAAATGAAAACATCTTTAAATCCATAGGAAGAATTGAAGTTATAGATCAAAAAAAAAATAAGTATGAATTTTCTCAAATTTATATCGATACCAAAAAAAAAGAAATCTTAGGCACAGATATCAAATCTTTCATAAATGATCCTAGCAATAAATATCATGTTAATAACAAACCACGTATTTTTGCTAATAATGCAAAAATCACCAATGAAATTTCTAGTTTTGATAAAAGTGTTTTTACTATTTGCGACTATAGAAAAGATGATAAATGCCCGCCTTGGTCAGTTCAAGCTACAAAGATGTTACATGATAATAAAAAGAAAACAATTTACTACGATAATGCTGTGGTTAAAGTATACGATATTCCAATATTTTTTTTTCCAAAACTTTCCCATCCTGACCCAACGGTTAAAAGACGTAGTGGATTTTTAGTACCAACATTCGTAAATAGTAAAAATTTAGGTTCAAGTCTTTCAACACCTTATTTTTGGGCATTGAATGATGATAAGAACCTGACATTAACGCCAAGAGTTTTTATTGATGAGAATTCATTGTTTTTAGGAGAATTCCATCAAGCATTTAAAAATTCTAGCCTATTGGCAGATTTCGGCTATACGAAAGGTTATAAAAATCAAACAGCTAAAAAAAAGAAAGGTGACAAGTCTCATTTTTTTGGAGAGTTTTTTACTAATTTTAGAGGAAAAAATAACTCAGAAAATTCATTAAAGGTTTTAGTTCAAAACGTTTCGAATGATAAATACTTGAAATTATACAAAATTGACTCCAACTTAGTGAATTATCAAAATGAAATATTAGAGAATTCATTAGATTTTTCTCATGAGAATGAAGATCTATTTTTTGGTTTAAAAGCAAGTGTATTTGAAAGTTTAAAAGAAGATTATAATGATAAATATGAGTATATTGCTCCCGAAATAACTTTAGACAAAAATTTATTTATTAATAAAAAATATGGAAGTCTAGATTTGATAACAAATTTTAAAACTCATAATTATGAAACTAATAAATTTACGAATTTTTTAGTTAATGATTTTAATTGGAATATAAAAGAAATAAATTATAATTCAGGTCTAACTGGTAAATTATTTAGTCACATTAAAAATGTCAATTATGAAGCTAGAAATGTTGAGTTGTATAAAACAAGTACTACAAGTGAACTTTATGGGGCTTTAGGTTATTTATCGGAATTAAATTTACAGAAAAATTTAAATAATTCAGTTCATAATTTAACACCAAAGTTTTTAGTTAGATATGCGCCTGGAAGTATGAGGAAAGAAACAGATGGATCTAGACTAAGCTATACAGATGCTTTTAAGATAAATAGATCCAATGATTTAAATAATTTTGAGGTTGGTTTAAACAGCACCTTAGGTATTGACTATAACGTTAAAAAAGATGTTAAAGAATTTGATTTTTCTATCGCGCAAATATTTAATCAAAAAGAGAATAAAAAAATGTCCTCTGAAAGCAGCTTAGATGAAAAAAACTCAGATTTAACTGGTGTATCGAATTTCAAATTAAATAATAAAGTTAATCTAAATTATAATTTTTCAATAGATCAAAATTACAAAGATTTTAATTATAATGAAATAGGAACTAATTTCAACTTTGATCCAATAGAATTTAATTTTGATTATTTAAAAGAGAGTAAACATATAGGAGATAAAGAATATTTTAAAACAAAAATTAGTTATGTTAAAAATAATGGATCATTCACATTTAGTAACAAAAGAAATTTAATAACTAATTCATCAGAGTTTTATGATTTAAGTTATGAATATCTTAATGACTGTCTAAGAGCCGGTATTGTTTATAGAAGAGAATTCTATAACGACTCTGAATTAGAACCTGAAAATTCTTTAATGTTTAGAATAACTATTATACCATTTGGTGATGTAGAGACACCTGCATTTACCCAATGAGTAAATTTTTTAAAATAATAGTTTTTTTTTTATTTTTAAGTTCCTCAAATATTTTATTTGCTGAAATTTCTTCGAATATCATAGTTAAAGTTGAAAATAAGATAATTACTAATTTTCAATTAAAAAATAAAATATTAAGCAGTCTTATTTTAGCAAACCAAACAATTAATCAAAAAAATATTGAAAAAATTAAAAAAAATTCTTTGAATAGTTTAATACAAGATAAACTTAAAGAAATTGAAATAGAAAAATATAATATAAAAGTTAATAAAAATAATTTAAATAATTATCTCAACACTATTTCTTCAGGAAATATTCAAGGACTAAAAAATAGCTTTATTAATTATGAGGTAGATTTTGAAACTTTTTCAAAAAATATTGAAACTCAGTTAAATTGGCAAAGTTTAATTTATAAGATTTATTCTAAGATTATAAATGTCAATGAAATGACTATTCAAAATGATTTGGAAAAAATTTTAATTCAAAAATCAAAACTTGAAAGCTATAGGCTAGCTGAGATAGAGCTATCATTAGATAATGTTTCAGATAAAAATAGAATATTATTTTTACAAAATGAAATTGGTAAAATTGGCTTCGAGAATGCTGCTATAAAATATAGTATTTCCACTTCATCGTTAAATAAAGGTGATATTGGCTGGATTAATAAAGATTCTTTGTCAAAAGACATATACAAATTAGTTTCAAAAATGAAAATCGGAGAAATAACTGAACCAATCATAAACAAAGATAAAGTAATATTTTTCAAATTAACTGATAAAAAAATTACTAAAACTAAAGAACTGGATATAGATCAATTAAAGGCAGAGTTAATAAAACAAAAGAAAAATGAATTATTTAATTTATATTCAAGAAACCATCTTTCAAAACTTAAAAATTCAAGTTTAATCGAATTTAATGAAAAATAAAATAATCATTATAAGTGGAGATCCAAATAGCATTAACTCTGAAGTAATTTATAAGGCTTGGAAAAAAATTAACAATTCAATTAAAAAAAAAATATATTTAATTTCAAATTTCAATTTAATAAAGCAACAGCTGCGAAAACTTAATTATCATATCAGGTTAGAAAAAGTAAAAGATATTTATGAAAAAAGTAATTCTACAAACCTTAAAATAATTGATGTTTTTTTAAATTTTAGTAATCCATTTAAAATACCAAAAATTCAACGTTCTCAATTTGTTATTAAATCCCTTAACCTAGGTCATAACCTAGGGTTAAATCACGACGTTAAAGGTATAATAAACTGTGCAATAAATAAAAATCTTCTCAACAGAAAAAGAATAGGTGTTACTGAATATCTAGCTGCAAAATGCAAAATTAAAGATAGCTCTGAAACAATGTTATTAAGAAATAATACAATTTCAATAAGCCCTATAACCACTCACATAGACATCAAGCAAATACATAAAAATATAAATTCAAAGTTAATTGTGAAAAAAGTAAGAACAATTAATAAATGGTTTAAAAAAGAAAATAAAAAAAAACCTAAAATTGCTATATTGGGATTAAATCCACATAATGCTGAATTAAGAAATGTCTCAGAAGAAAAGAAAATAATAATCCCTGCAATAAATAAACTTAAGAGACAAAGTGTTAATGTTCATGGTCCAATACCTGCTGATACAATATTTATTGATGAGTTTAAAAAATACGATGTGATTGTTGGCATGTTTCACGACCAAGTGCTAGGTCCTTTTAAAGCTTTATTTAAATATAAAGCATGTAATATTACCCTTGGACTAAAATATTTAAGAGTTTCACCAGATCATGGCACTGCTACAAATTTAATTGGAAAAAATAAAGCTAACATTGAAAGTTTCCTTGAATGTATTAATTATG
>MDTC01036922.1_pt1 | contig 14049 bp, 2 predicted proteins | sample 811181 | NCBI WGS metagenome assembly MDTC01 (sample SAMN05326644, study PRJNA326480) | marine metagenome | isolation source: seawater | place: Pacific Ocean: North | collected 2011
AACCAATGGTTTCTTCCAAACTACTATTGGTACAAGTCTAGCTTTGAGTTCTTTTAATCACTACGCTGTGACTGTTCTCAACGAATCAGTGACATCTATTAAAAGTCGCCTCTATACAAATGGTGCTTTGACAACAACAACAGACCACGGAGCAGCTGTCTCTGAAATTGGTGGATTAGTCAAAGGTCGAATTGGTGCGCTGCTTACCGCTCCATCGTCCTCTAACGGAACTGGAACAGAAGTATCAGGTGATGGTAAGTTATCAGGTTCTCTAGATGAGTTTAGGTTCTGGAAAACTCAAAGGACAGGTAGAGAGGTCGGCCTAAACTACTTTAAGAATGTTGGTGGAGGAGCAAACACAGATGATGCCACAAAAGACTTGGGTCTTTATTTTAAGTTCAATGAGGGTATAACCGGAACATCAGCAACAGACTCTATTATTTTAGATTACTCGGGTCGAATTGCAAATGGTGCATGGACAGGGTATGGTGCTGACGGGACACAAGGTAGAAACACAGGCTCAGCTTTTGCAACGACAGAGATCTCTGATCCAATCATTTACTCTACCCATCCTGATGTTGTTTCTTTAATCTCTGAAATGGAAACCTCGGGGTCAAATTACGATGAAGAATACGGTGGGTCAATTTACAACTCTATGCCGCAATGGATGAAAGATGAGGATGATAACGAAAACCTCAAATTTCTAAATCAAATCATAGCCAGTTATTTTGACACCCTACACGCTCAAATAACAGCGCTGCCAAACCTAAAAGCAAAAGAATACGTTCAACAAAGTAATGATGGTAATTTTAAAGCAATCCCTTTCATGAAAAATGTACTTGATGACAAAGGGTTCATGACCCGTGATATTTTTGTTAGTTCTGATGTTTTTGAAACATTAACATCATACGATGAAAACACAAATAAGTTTAACAAGAATGTTGACGAGATCAAGAATCTAATCTACACAAATATATACAATAACCTTGAAGGAATCTATAAATCAAAAGGGACCGAGAGATCAATCCGCAATTTGATTAGATGCTTTGGTGTTGATGATGAGTTGCTTAAGCTTAATGTTTATACTGATCAGGGAACACATTATTTTACGGACAAATCAAAAAGTACATCAATACGCAAAAATTACATTAATTTTAATTCATTAGACAACTTTTCATCTACGATTTATCAAACCGGCTCAACGCTAAACACTAACACCTTTATCACCGGCTCTAGAGCAACAGGTAACGAGAAGAACAATGCGTTCTCCGTAGAATTGGACATGATTGTTCCTCACAAAAAAGAAGAGCAGGATAACGGATTTTTCTATACTCCTTTCACAACATCTTCATTATTCGGTTTCCATGAAGCAGTTCTTGACCCTGAAGACTATACCTGGGTAACTCCCGAGACCGCATCTATTCAGGTATTTCTCGTGAGAGATGAACTAGAGTCAAAAAGAGCAAAGTTTCAAATGAAAAGCCGTGACGGCTCTATCAATTTGACCTCAAGTTACATTGAAAACATTTATGATAATACCCACTGGAATTTAGCAGTTCGGGTAAAACCAGACACATACCCTTACGCTGGTAATGTAACAAATACAACTCCAAATTACACAGTTGATTTCTATGCCGTAAATCACAATTTAGATGAGTTAATTTACGAGATCAGCCTTACAGCATCAATTAATAATGCTTCAGGGTCAGCATTCTTAACAAACCCAAAAAGAATTTACGTTGGTGCTGAATTAGAAAACTTTACTGGATCTGCTCAACAACAGTCTGATATTATGGTCGGTGGATGTCGAGCATGGCTAGATTTTCTTCCAAACGAGGCAATTAAATCACATAACAAAGATGCTAGTAATTTTGGGAACCAAGAATCTTTCCAAACATCCAACATGTTTACGATAGCCAACAAGCACATCCCAAGTCAGGATCTCAAAATATTAAACTGGGATTTCGATACAGTAACCGGTTCCGATGCCTCTGGTGATTTTGTAGTTGACGATATAACCTCTGGTTCTACCGATACAATTTACGGCTGGCCAGATACGATTATTCGAAGAGAACACAAGGGTAGAGGAAGGAGTTTCGGCGCATCAAAAACTGCCTTTGTTGATAATAGATTTGTATTTGCACTTAAAAAAGAATTACCTGAAATCTCGTATACCAATGATAACGTTTTTATCAAGGGCGATAGAGAGATTAACTTTATTAAAGATGATGATGTATCTGATAACTTTTATCTCCTAGAAAAGAGCATGAATGCAATTGTATCTGAGAAGATGCTTGAGACATTTTCTACAATTCAAGAGTTTGCCAATTTAATTGGAAGGCCAGAAGATAGATATAGGCAAAATTACAAACGCCTAGACAAAGCCAGAGAATTGTTTTTTAACAGGGTAACAGCAGACATTGACTTTGAAACATTTACCAATTATTATAAGTGGATAGACTCTTCTGTTTCTGCTATGATATCTCAACTGTATCCTGCATCTGTTAGGTTCGGCGAGGCAGCATCAAATGTTGTAGAGTCTCACATTCTAGAGAGAAACAAGCTTCAGAACAGAATCGGTCTGCTTGATAGGCACGACAGCACAGAAGGCTCTATTAGAGGGATTAATGAATTAACATACAACTGGCAGTTTGGTCACGCTCCAAACTATGAGACCTATGCATATCAAAACACCACATCCTTGTTAATGGCTCAAGATGCTAACGATAAAGCAACAGCAAACCTATCAACAGGTGCTGACAAATTTTGCTTGGCATTCTGGACAAAAGCAGACTGTGATACCTCAACTTCTGGGCAAATAACCCTCAGGAAAGCATCTAGTGAAGTATTTAGGATTGACTATAGACAAGCTGCTGGTGCCTGGAGAGTTAGAATTAAGGCCACAGGTTCCGCTGCCCCAGCAGGTGGGCAAAACCTGGCAACATTTACTGGAACCACAGTCACAGATGATACATGGGCACATCTACTTTTCAAGGTAGAAGACAGTGTGTCAAGTATTATTCATACGGCTTCAAGCGGAGACCCAACATCTAATTTAAAACTTTTCATTAACGGTACAGAGGCAGTTGTTAGCAGTCCTGGCTCGGATAACACTAATACTAGTGCTTTTTTAATCGAGGGTGCTGTTGATAGGGTAGAATTAGCATCAAACAGTAGTTATGACATTGAATTTGATGAAATAACTTTCTTCACTGGGTCACTAACAAACTCTCAGATTTCTGAACTTTATAATAGTGGGAAATATTTTGACCCTACTTCTGATGCATTTTCTGACAACAACTCTGTTGTTGCCCACTGGAGAATGGGCGATACACCAGGAGACACAAATGCCCTTATTCAAGATGTAGTGTCTGGGCAGAATTTTGTTATAAATCCGAACAGTAGCGTATCTCTCACCAACGATGTGTTTGATCAAGGACAGTTTGTTCAAAATAGAGAGAATGTAAACTGTCTGTGGATGAAAGAGAGGGAAGAAAGATCAGACATTGCTGATCGTGAGATTATCCGACAGGTTTTAGTTAACCAGACTAATCAAACAAGTTCCAATTTAGCCCAACCAGACAAGACAATTTACCAAGGTTCAACTTATGCCAGAAGAAAACTGTCTCGACCCTACGCTATTTCTATTAGCTTTAACAACTCAATTCATGGCGGGACAAATTACTCCCTCCAGAAGAATCGCAACTTTGTTCGTGAGGTAACAACTCCTCATGGTGGAGAATTTGCATCAGGTGCGCCAAAGAATGTTTTTGGTATTGGTCTTGGTACCGGACAGGGCATTCAAGAAAAGCAAAAGTGTGATGATGTTTTGAATCCAAATTTACTTTACAAATTCAACGCAGAATGTATCGTTGGACGATCATCCGATGAGCAAGGTAACGCTCCGTTGTCCCCACTTGCAGATGCTGAGTTTAAGTTGAAATCAGAACACTACTGGCCGTTTAATATTGTTTCTGGGTCGATAACAACCGGTTACAACAAAAGAGTTGATGATGAATTTAGAAACAATGTAGTTTTTACAAACATACACGCTGATACTATTGACATCACAAATGAAGTTCCTATGCAGGGTCCATTTACAAACCAATGGGTAGGTGGAAACCAAGCAAGACACGTTGATTTAAACAGGCGCGATACAACTCTCGTTACTGAGGGTGGTGGCGCAACCGTTAACAATCTTGACGATCAGTATTCAAGACCAGAGGCATGGCGACTTCTTATCGGTGAACATAGTACTGTGACAAATCGTGACGGTGCTGTCGGATTTGTTGGCCCTGATTATGGTGGACCCTATCCTAACATTACAAGACAACATGCCATTTATTTCCGAGAAGAAAAAGCCAAGAGGCCGATCAATGTAAGGAACATTCAGACCACAACAGCATCGGCCAATGTTGGAAATTATTTTCACTCTTATGAATTCCTAAATTCATTTGGGAACAATAAGCGCCATTTTGTCAAGTCAGCAGGGTTTGCTTTACCAGCAGAACTATCGGAATTCCCAGAGACCACACAGGTTCTTTCTTACACTGATAAGTCAACAGACTTCCAGGTACCAGAAGAGACCATCACAGGCTCAAAGAACATCATTACAACTAGATTCTCTGCCCCTGGTGGTCCTCAAGTTAACACTCGTGGGTATCTTGACATCGCAACAGGCGAGAAGTCAGTCTATAACTCAATCAACTTCCGCAACCTAACCGTGAGAGGATCTGGTTCCGGTGAATCTACCGAGACAAGAGTCAATGATCAACTTAACGAGAGACGAGGCTTACGAACACTCCTTAATACCCACTCAGGTAAATTCGGAGCAGACCCAACTTATGGATCAGTTGTAAGTACAACTTACGTCACACAGCCGGCGTTCCACAAGCAGCATCGAAACACGTTGGTAAGGGTTGAGCAAGAAGATAGAAAAGCCAGAGCAGTCCATCGAGGGGATGAGGTTAAACCTACATTATTATCCAATTTCGGTGTTGACTTTACAAGATCCCCTGCTATTTCTTTGTGGGTCAAGCTTGATGATGCTAGTCCTTCCAATAGATACTTGATGTCCGAGCAGAATAAGATCATTGTGCAGATTCTATCTAACACCGAGGTTGGATTGATAATCTATCAAGATGCCGGAAACCATAGATCTTTTGTATACACAGTACCTGGTGGCCATGTACACACAAATTGGAACAATTACATTATTGATTTTAAAACATTCGGATCAGATCCAGTTGTTAAGATTAATAACGTAACTTTATCAAAAGCATCCGGACCTACAGACAGCGGCTCTCCGTCGGCATACAATTCCAACACCACGGAATTCAACATGATGGGGCTGGACTTTTCCAACATACTTTTTAACGGCGCTATCTCAAACTTCATGGTGTTCGAAAGAACTGATGCAACCGCTCTCGATACCGCCAAGATCTTCGCAGATACAGATGGTACAACTAGTGGGATGGGTTCTTTGACTCAGTTTTTCCCTCTCGGAGAGACTGATTACACAAAAAGAGATAAGTTTAATGACCCGATTGCAGAAGGCTTTGTCTTTAGCGCCACTCAGGGCACGTTAAAGACCGGTGCTACTCTAACTACTACTGCAAATGGTGGAACCACCGACTTTGACATAGCAGAGGGTTTCTATGATGTTTATGATGCGGAAGTTGAAACCGAATTCCACAACACAGCCCTAATTACTTCACTGGTTCCTGCATCTGATTTCCAATATAGTTGGATCAACAATTCTGTTAGCGGATCTGCAAATTGGCGAGAAGATCAGAAGATTTACGGTTACGCACCACGAAATGGCATTGTAAGTTCATCAGTAGGATTCACAGAAGCAATTGTGTTCCCATCATCATCAGCATTATTTGGAGAGGATTAAATGGCTAAGTATTATCAAGACTTTGTTGGACTCAATACTTTTATGTATGATCCAAATGGCTATAAAGTTTCTGATCAAGCAGTTGCTGGTGTCTCTGCTAGAGAAAGGTTAACAAGAACAGTTTTTGGTGGTAGTGGTTATGTTGCAACGGTGGAGCAAAATACCATCGGAGATATGAATTCGTATAGCATGTTATATAAGAAGAACGAATTGTTTCCGTATCACTTGTCAAGTACCGGGTCTTTCTTCAATGCAACAATGATTCAACGTAACGGCCCATACGGCTATCCAATGTGGAAACAAACCCGAACAGGGCAAAATCCTTTAACCAGAAAGCAGATAAAAACAAATACTTTCACTTACGTCACCGAACCAGGAACTTCTCGCGATGTAACCATCGGAGGAAGAACAAATCAAATCACCGACCGTTATGGTGCAATTAATGTATTCACAGAACCGGTCGTAAACGCCTCTCACAAGCCGCTTGAGTTGTATGGAGGGGTAAGTGTCTATGACTCAACAAAAGACGAGGAAATCAAGCATAGCGTTCGTTTAAAGACATCTTTCGGTAGTCAGATGATGTTCTTTGCAAATGATGAACCGAATCGTTACTATGAATTGGTTTTCGAGACCGATGAGAACTATGAGAATCTTAAGAAATTATATCTTAATGATGCTCTTGCAAGCGATTCGTCACCAATGGATAGATTCCAATTCCTTTCGTACAAGCAACAGATTTGGCCAAAGCAGGAATTTGCTTTTCTTGACAAGACAAGATCACGAACGTTCTTTGTGAATACCTCTTGGAGAGATGCAAGAGAGAACAGGGCAGAATCTGAAACTAGCAATGGCTTTGGAATTACGGTTCCGTCTCAATCAATGTGGCCTCTCGATGTTCAACAAGATTGGGCAACAAGAAGTATCGCCAGTGCATCTACCAACTTCAGTAGCATTTTTGCTTACGGTTATTATATAGGTGGCGCTAACGGACCACAACTTAGAGTTGCTGGCGGCGCTTATGGTAACATAGGTGGTTATGATACTGGTAAGCAAACAGGGACCTCCACTGTAGTTTTCAACACTGCACTGTCGGCTTCTGCTGGTGGTGCCGGTATTTTAATGAATTCTTATAGTCAATTAGCTAGAGGATCATACGCTTCCGATGGTACTCCTTCAATTTTTCAAGTCTCACCAACCCCAACAAGACACCAGTTCTTAACATCATCCGCTTTTTATTCTCGAAGACACACTCTCAACACAATTCAATCTGTTTCACCTCAACCGGGCATGGACATTGCAGAGACGGCAGGGAAAACAGCGATTGCAACCGGTTCATTGTTCGAAGGCCTTGCAGCTTGGGATGCAGCAAAGCAACACGGTTCTGGTCCGTCTTATGATTCTTATGAAGAATTCAATCAAAACATCCGATTGAAAGGTCAAGGCTACTCAATTGTACCAGAGTTTAGAATCAGTTCTCACGTAAATACTTACGAGACCAAAGGTGTCACTGAGGAACTAAAAGAGATTTTTGAGTTGTCTGGTGCCTTAGAGCAGAATACGACCACTAGTGGCTCTTCAACGTTCTATAAAGTTCTATCGAACAGTGAATTCTTAAAGCACTTTGATTTGATCAAGAAGGATCATGAAGATTTTGCTAATCCAATCTCTCTTGCTTTGAGATGTAAGGCTGTTAAGAAGTTTCTTCCATACGAGGGTTTCTACCCAGCAGAAAGAGCAACTCAAATGAGTCAGCAATTTTATTCATCATATGCAAATAACATCCAGTTATTCCAGACAGGCACAATTGCATCAGGAGACCAGCCATTTGCCGTCCAGCCATTGATAGAACCATTGTTTGCACCAGGTGCCTTATTTAACACCATTAAGGCCGGTGTTGCATGTGACTACCCAGTCTTATTTGCTAAAGACGGTGGTGCCGGTGCGATTGAAGTCGGGTCATTCGATGTAACACTTGGCGGCTCTGAAGACAAAATAAACTTTGTCATCACAGGTTCTTCTCTGTGTACCGGCTCTGCTCATGATAAGGGATTTAATAATCAACTAAACTCAGTATTCAGTAAGAGAATACCCTTTGAAGCACTTGTTGAGCCAGAGACATTCTTAGCGCAGGATGAATATTCCACCCAGGAGCCTCACCCATTCGGTCTTCAGGATGAAGAATTAACCGCTATTTGGGCCGGAGATGGAGATAACCTATACAAGAAGTTGGCCAATAACTTCTTGGCTGAAGTTCCAGAGTTTTTCTTAAAAGATAGTAATTTCACAACTTTAGCATCGCTTGAGTCACAAAATCCAGCGTTTGGAAACGCAGAGGCTGGTAAGTATTACATGATGAGAATCAAGATGTATAAGTCAACCGATTCTCTTAAGGACCAGTACGCGGCAAACACGATAAATGCTCCTGCTGATTTTTTAGTTATACCGCCCCAAGATGAAAATGCTATTGGTGGTGCACGAGAAAACTTTACGATGTACTCAAGACCATCGGCTTTCGGAGTGCCTTCTCTTGGTAATGAGTGTATAATAGGCTCAAGAACTTTTCAAAGACCAGACTCTTTTAGCGGTTCAAATTATCCGTTTACCCCACCTTATTATAACGGAGAGGCTTGGTGTGATGTCATCTTTAGGCCGACAGAATCAAGAAAGTATTCACTTGATGAGATTCTAACTAACGTTTCAAAGTATCCTTACTTTACAAGACATTGGACACCAGAAAATTCAACAGTACGTGATTTGACTGGTTATGAAGGATTTCACTTTGCAACTGGAACCTACAGTGAATACTCAGGCTCTGATAACGTATGGAGAGAGTTGATACTTAGTGTTTTAGACAACACGGTCATAACTTCTTCGAGCGGTAGGTCTAATTCAAACCTCTTCGCTGGGAGTTACAACTACACAACAAGACAATTTACAGTCCCAAAACCTCCTGTCGTCTCAGCACCACAAAATAGTTATTATATCAACTACAATGCCATGCAACTTAACTCAAGCGTTAACCTTTTCTCAAAAGGCGAGATTAACCCACAGAATGTTGGAGAAGAAACCATTGATGTGACAACAGATGTTACAAACAACAGGAAAGCAAGGTGGATCATCCAGCCTAAATTCGAAACTCCAATGCTGAACTTCAATTCATACAGCAGTCTAGAAGATAGTGCTTTAACAATTCCGACATTTGCTTCAGAATCATCAGCGAGAGGCATGTGGCACCAAAAAGGTGTGATAGAAACAGACCCAGCAAAAGGAATTTTCCTTCAAGTAACTGATCTGCCGTCCGACTGGATGACAGGACAACTAGGAATACGTCGAACAGAGCAGGATACTTATGTACGCTCTTTGGCAGATCTATGCGGATTCTCAAAAGAACCAGTTCGTCTTGGTGAAGCCCCGCTAGTAAAAGAAATTTCTGAGGCTGTTGTTGCAGTGCCTTTCTTGGAACAAGACGGTACTCGTAAATTCTTCTCAATTGCTCGACGAGACATCAATGAGGCCCTAGATGGCATTAGAAGAGAAGTTGCACCAGGTGTGTACCCTCCCCTTGTTGACCCGAAGACAGGAAAGTCTATTGTTGACATGGTTCGCAACATGAAAAAGTATGTATTTCCTCCTTCAATGGACTTTGTAAAATACAACGAGATTGATCCATTTGCAATGTATGTTTTTGAATTCAAGCATAATCTTACCAGAGAAGATGTAACTAACATGTGGCAGAATCTACCCCCACAAATTGGTCGTTCTTTCGAAGAGTCAGAGGTTACTATTGGCCACTCTCTTGTTAGCGAAGAACTACTTGGTGGCGGAGCAGAGATTCAAGCCGGAGAGGTTCGTCAAAACATTCAAACAAATCTTGATAGCAAGATTCAATGGATGATTTTTAAAGCCAAGAAAAGAGCAAAGACAAATTATTTCGATAAAGTTGTTGATAAGAAAGGAACTACAGCAGATACATCAGGTATTGATTTAGAGGGCACTACTTCTGGTCAACTAGGTGATGACACGGGGATTACTTACAACTGGCCTTACGATTTCTTTTCGCTCGTAGAACTAGTTAAAATAGATGCGGAAGTCAATCTTGGAAACCTCCCTCCACCGGTGGATAATAAAATAATGCAAGACATAAAAGCCGACGTTCCAAAGAGTGTAAGACAAAAAGCTGTTGTTCAAGCAGCTAAACCAACACCTGCTGCTTCTGCTGGTTCCACTGCTGCTTCTTTGTTAGCTGGAGGGACATCTGGTGGTAGTAATTCTGGAGGAGGCTCTGGTCCTGGATTTTCTGGTGGCGGAGGAGTCGGGCTTTGACAACATTTTTTGATAAAAAACAAGATGTTATCTCAATTGAATTGACCCCATACGGTCGTCATCTTCTTTCTCTCGGCAGATTGAAGCCGGCTTATTATGCATTTTTTGATGATGACATTCTTTATGATGCTGCTGCTGGTGGGTTTACCGAGGATAACACCGCTATCAGAACCAGAATTATTGAAGAAACACCACGCCTAAGACCACAGAGAGACATAGATTCTCCCGGTAGTACAATCACCCAGTCAGAAAACTACCTTTCAGTTAAGAAAATCAGAAGACCGAGTACACAACAAAGGGTTCATTTTTTAACCGAACCCCTTGGGACTTCCGATGCGGCAAAAGATGAACCTCCAAGGTTTAAAACATCTTTTATTCAAGGTAAAATCTCTGGTAGTGTTGAATCTACGCTGACTGGTTCTTATTACGAAAAGCACATTCCGCAAATCAATTGTGATGTAGAGTACACAATGAGCGTTGGTAATACTGCAAATGACCCAAGGGTTCGAGGTAGACTATCAAGCCTCAACAAATCTGTGAGTGCCACTAAGCCTGACAACACATACATAAAAATTGATGAAGATCAAATACTCGTTGAACTTCTTGAGTTAAATGGGTTTAAGTTTAAAGACGGTCTAGAAGTGGAAGTTTTTATGTATGACGAGGTTTCTGGAAATGAAACATTTAAATCGCTAAAATTCCTACCAGAACAAAAAACAATAGTTGACGACCTAATGGTTGACTCAACCCCTGTTTCGGTTGACCCAACTCCCGATTATGTCGAGCATTACTTTAACTTTCTAACAGACAGTGAGATACCAGAGAGTGACATTTGCGATGGTCTTGAGAATCTAAAGTCAAAAGAAATCTTCATTGATGCCGAAGTTAACTGCCCAGACCGTGAGGCCATTGATTTTGACATTTACGGAACAAGAGTTACTGATGTGGAGGTTTGCGACTAATGCCGAATGAATTAGTAGGTTTGGAAAATGTCCCGAACTGTTACATTGCCAGAATAATCTTGGATGATAACACAACCAAGTCTTTTACATGCTCAGTTAACTTGGAGTTGTTTGATGCCACGGAAGGGGATAGAACCATCTGGGGCTACAACTCTTTGTTTTCTGATTTTTTAAAGGTTGCCTTGATTGCAACCAGAAGACCATCGCTTTCACAGCGTTTGACTGAGGGCACTGTTTCTCCACTACCATCAGAATTACAAAAAAATGCTTTCTTTGATGATACCACTAAGATTCATGAATTTCCGATTAAACAATTTAAAAAATTAAACGGTGCTTATGTAAAAAAAGTTAAGTTTACCGTCCCTTCTAATACAGAAAATTTGTCCATCTTCGCAGTATGTTACATTGATACAAAGGCTCTTAGTGGTTTTTTACAACTTGACATGACCGGCGAGTTGTCTTCTTATCACGGAGCACTGGTTTCAGAACGGGTATTAGCAAGAGGCACTGCTGTTAAGACATCTACTGTGTTCTACAAGCCTGATAATACGGTCTGGAGTGGCCCTGTCCATCAACATGACGGAATGTACATGGAAGGATCTAGACACACAGCAGCACCCCATAGCGTGCTTAGAACAGCAACCGTTCAAAACCTAAAACTAGTAGACCGAAGAGGGAGAAGCTTTTCTGATAGACAAAGAGACTCAATCCAAAATAACCCAGTGATTAGCAACCTTCATTTGTCTGTTAACAACAATGATGATTTGAATGGAATGTTTTTCGTCAACATGAAGCAGTTATTGCTTACTAGAACAAAACTTGGTACAAAGATAGCAGATTTAAGTGCGAGGATGTTTAACGACTTTCTAAACCAGATTCAAATCTCCCAAATGATTGTCAAGAGGTTTAATGCCAATGTTAGATTAGTTAAAGGAAAATTGGGGTCTTACCAAAATAGCACACTCAATACAAAAAAGAGTGTCATAATAGCCTCTTCTACAGACATAGCGCCTTATTCCCTGAGGCCAAAAGAACTGTTGAAGGAAAGGTATCTGTTCACGAATAGAAACATTCGTGCGTTTGAGTTTACTGATGATTCCAAAACAAGAAAGAACAAGGGTAATTTTAAATACTCAGTTGAGTTAACAATTAAAGATAAATCACAAGAATACATCGATAACATAATTCTACAACTTCGCTCTTCTTTGAGCAGAATGAAAGAGATACATCACGCACTAAGCAGGAAAGGATCTTATGATTATGAAATGAGAAGGCTTAGGGATGGCGTTTCTGTGCCTGCCGATGTATCTGCGATCATAGAAGTTTATTACAACAACCTACAGTATTTCAAAGACTTTAACGACACAGAGAAAAGAAGACTAATTAATGAAAAAATTAAAGGCTTCTCTGTTGCCTCTTATAACCCCACAACATCAGAAAAATTTATTGCCGATTTAGACGATTTAAGCAGTCTTATGTTTGAGCGCTTCGGTGTTCGTAATGAATACAATAGTAAGACACCAAAGACAACCAAGACGACTTTCATGCCGGCTCGTATCTTTCTCAATAAGACTTTCGAGGACAATGTTAATTTCTTTGATTACAATCGTTCGTACAATTACATACCACCAGTTGTAACAAAGGGTCTACCAGTTTTAAGACCAGAAGATTTACTTAGTAGAGGGTCACAGGAACTTAGTAGATTTTATTACGATTCCAACATTGCAACAGCAGAAGAGTTAAAATCCCTACCTAAGGAAATGCAGAGTGCATTGACTACACTTGAGTCCGTAAAGGTTTCTTACTTTTCGCCTTTATCGTTACAGTACAGGGACGAGACAGTATCAATTGAGAATGTTGACAGTCTAGACTTGAAGAAGACAAACGACCTTGTGGCTGGTGCACGGCAAATTGCAACTAGTATAAGAAGAACCTCCAGTCAAACCACGACAGGTCGGACAAGAGTCGGAAAGAAAAATAATCATGGTTTGGCAAAAAATTTAATGCGTGGCTTTGGCTTTTCTAATCCATCATTAAAAACTGAAGTACAAGACACCTCAGCCCAGAATGAAGAAGAAATACAAAAAACATTAATTGAAAGCTTTTATTACTTAGGAGAGAACTCTGAGTTTGTTAATGTTGATAATGAATTCACACCACCGGCGACCGAAGATACCCAACTAGCAGTAGGGCAAATTGTTGCTACTTTTAACAACAATCCTACTCTTGGGTCCGCTGCTTATAATTTTGCCTCCGCTGATAATGTTTTATCTTACATTCTAGGTTCCGCAAAATACAGTGCTGAAGATGTGGTCAATCAACCAATACAAACCAAGGCGCTGATTAACTCAAGGTCTAATTCTGTCAAAAACAACATTTTACAGTCGCCCGTTGACCCGCTCAAGGAAGTATCATCCCTAAATGCATTTGAGATTGCTTTCAAAGCCATGCAAAAAATTGAAAAAATCACTGGCTTTGCTACTGATTCAAACGGTGTAGAGATTGTAACGCAGCCTATTTTCGAGATGCTAAAGACATCGGATGTAACAGAAGACTCAACTCTTTTGTGTAGAATGAGGTACTATGAGGATGCCCCTATGGACCTAGGACCAAACGCCAACCTAATGTTCCCCGTACGGAACCAAACTTTTGTTGTGTCCAATAGAGACTTGTCCACACCTCAATACAGCGAGATACCATCACTAACGATTTCCAATATTTCCACAGTAGTATCTCCGATTGTAAAATACTCCACCACAAACATAGTTACACAGAGGCTAGATAGTTCTTATGTTAAATCTACAAAGATAATCGGAACCAGTCAAACAACAAATCAGAGAGTTGGCTCTAGGGTTTCAAATAGAG
>MDTC01052105.1_pt1 | contig 14049 bp, 13 predicted proteins | sample 811181 | NCBI WGS metagenome assembly MDTC01 (sample SAMN05326644, study PRJNA326480) | marine metagenome | isolation source: seawater | place: Pacific Ocean: North | collected 2011
GTAATCTACTAGTGACGTTTTCAACAGCACGTTGAATTTCATCCTTTGGATAAACTCGTCCATTCTGGTTCTTTACATCACCTTGAATGAACAATCCTTGCATGAATAAGTCTTTCCCATCGTTACCTTCCATAATTTGGATCTTACTTTGTTCTGGACCTAAGTATTCGTATAATTTACGCACCGTTAAAAACTCCTAGTAAACTCAATTATGCCTTTTTAGGCTCAACTTTGATGTTGTCTGTAGGTGTATGGTCTTTAGCACCTTCACCTTTGTTTCCTTCACCGCCGTCTTTGACTGCTACAGGCTCGCCTGCGCCTTCAACTTTAGTACCTTTAGGCTTTTTGCTAAATGGTGATTCGTTGTTGTCTGCTTCGCCACCTTTAGGTTCAGCAACGTTGTCTGACAATTTAGTTGCTTCTTCAACAACTTCTTCGTCATCTTCTTCAACAACTTCTTCGTCTAAGTCGTATTCAACTGATTCTTCTTCCATTTCAGCATCCATATCCATTTCTGGCTCGTCTGCGTCCATTTCTAATTCTTCGTCGTCTCCGCCTTCTTCGTCTGCAAGAAGTTTTTCAAACTCAGCTCTAAGGTCTTCTAATTCAGATTCTAAGTCATCGACTTTGTCTTCTAAATCTTCTTCACCTTCTGCTTCGTCGTCACCATCAATTTCACCAATTTCATCAGATTCGATTTCTTCATCTGCTTCTTCAACATCTGATACAAAATCTGCTTCTGGATCTGCTTGGTCTATCATTTCTTCAACAGCCTCTTCTTCTGATTCTTCAGCCTCTTCAACTGCTTCTTCTTCGGATTCTTCTGCTTCTTCGACTGTTTCGTCTTCTTCGTTAGTTTCTTCTTCAACTACCTCGTCTGATTCGTCTAAGATTCGCTCGTACTCTGCTCGAGCTGTCTCTACGACATATTCGTGAAGTAGCTCTTCGGCACGCTCGTTATCTTCAGCAAGTAGGAATTCTAAAACCTGTTCTAGTTTACTGCGTTCTGACATTATGAGCTCCTAATATTAATATATAGTTTAGTGTACACATGCACATTCGTGGACGTATACATAATATAATGTATGTTTACTTATTAACAGATGTGTTTTTGTAATTAAAACAGGCTATTTTGGCTGTTTTTTTGAGTATTTATGTGATATCTACAATGTTTTTGTATGCAGTTATTTAGCCATATTATACTTATTAATATGTGAAATAACCTTAAATGAATAATCCATGTGACTTTCAACTGACAAATGGTTATCGCACCAATTACCAGGACTTTCTTGCCAACTGCCGTATATCTTATCTGCAAGATACAAAGACTCTGATATACCTGAATCAAGATAATTTTCTTCTTTTAGGTAATTTTCCCATGGTGTAGCATCATGTGGGAATTCTGTGTTTTTCTTAGCATTATGCATAAAAATATCCTCTGCCCAATCGAATGTATTTGGGCAAAAAATAAATTTTATGGCATTATTTTGCAGTTTTAAACAGGCTCCAAGTAATACTAAATGTTGTTTATATCTCTCTAAATCGGCATCAAAGAAGTATAAAAACCATTTTTTAAAGGCTTCATATGAAGAATCTGAGAATACATCTGCATACCTTTCATGGAAATGTCCTTCCCCAAATTTTTTATTTAAATCTTCTCCAAATATAGTAGATAGGCTGTCTATAACTATAGTAGGGTCATAGCCTTTGCCATATCCAGGCGCATCTTCATCTTTGAACTTTTCGCCCTGTAACATATTATAGTCAACATTATCCCAACTTTTACTAGGATCAAAACGTTTACCGTTTTGTAGTTTTAATTCTGCTCTTGTTACAGTTGTAGCATTAATAATAACTAAATCTGGTTTAATATCTTGGTCGATAATGTAATCAATTTGCATTGCGATACCAGAATTGCTACAGGCAGGTTTGGCTAGATTTATATATTCTGCATTATAATAATCGGAAATTAGTTTGCCAAATTCGATATCAGACATTTCGCTGTCGCGGCAACTCCAACTACAACCGCATACTGCGATTTTCATTAAAAGCCGCCAGTATCAGCCTGTGCCTGCTTGGCGTACATGATAGATGCAAATTCTGCCTGTTCGATATTCTCTTGTTTTTTTAACTCTCTGTACTTGCGTAACTTGTTTAAAGTTTCTAGAGTTAATTTAGTTTTACGAGTATCTTCAAAGTCTCTTTTCACAGACCTATCATTTTGTGGATTGTAAAATTCGTCAAGTCTCATTATATTTGTTCTCCTGTTCCTGGAGTTTCAGGTGTCAGTTGGTTAACATCTGGTGTTGCAACTTCTTCTGCAGGATCCGGAATGTCATCTACTGGATTATCTAAATCTAAATCTGCACTTGGTCCAGGTCTTATACCTACATTTCGTAGACCTAATTCTTCGACGCCGGCATTATCACTGTTGTATTTGTTTTCTTGTTTCCAATAATGCTCATTGTCTTTCATTTCTTCTTCACTTAAACCTAAATATTTTTTCAACTTAAATTGTTGACTCAAATACGGAACTGCTTCTAAACTTGTAAACAGTTGAGCTCGTTGCGTATCCATATCTAATTCTCTATAACTACTGAAGTTTTGTGGTTCTGTGAAGTCAATGTTAAATGTACTATTGTCTATTTCAATTCCTTTATAGTTAAGGTACATTTTAAATTCTCTATCTAAGTTCCTAATAATTTGTTTTTGTAAACGTTGACAATATTTTGAGAACTGATGTTCTTGAATATATGCAACACCCACTTTACCATCATTGTGTTGTGCTGTACCGTCGTCTGGTCCAGTTGGTAAGTAAGAACTAGGTACTCTCAATCCTCTTAATAATTTGTTATTAAAATATTTAAGGTCATCAATTTCCCCTAAATTAGTACCGCCTGGAAGTGTGTCAACTTTTGAACCTCTACCATCTGCCGTTTGAGCAAAGAAATAATCCTCTAACATACTCATTGGATTATATGCGGCGTCTGCCACATTTGCTCCGTCCTTATTTTTATTAGGAACACGTTTTTGTTGTACTTCGTATTTGATTTTTTCTAAATACTGTTGTGCTTTATGTGGTGGCATGTTACCAACATCAATAAAGAACACACGTCTTTCAGGTGCTCTATGCACTCTGTATATAATAATTGAATCTTCAAGCAACTCTTTTTGCTTGAAAACTTTAAATACTGGTTCTAGTATACTAATACCAAAGGGCCAGTTATGATCCATACCTTCTGTTAAACTTACATGTACAACATGTTGTGCATCAACTGGCATTCCTTGACTTGCACCTTGACTTGGATCGTTTTGTAATTTGTAATTACCTGCTTGAGCACCAATATTACCCCCTGCTAACATGCCTCCACCTGCACCATAAGGTCTGGTGTGTATAGCCGCAGGTGATGTTGCCGCTAATTGTTCAAAGTTTGCTTCAAGATTTTTGATGAAATAAGTTTCAATCTTTTTACCTTTACTTTCATTTACTATAACTTTTTCAATATTAGCAGGATCTGTCCAATACAACTTGTACGTTTCAGGGTCTCTAATAAAAAATTGGTCTCCGTACTTTAATGTACTACGGAACATTTTAAATGCTCTGCGTCTAAAGTCGTTTAAATTACACCATTGGTCCAGTGTTTTACTTAAAATTTTCATTTCAGTTTCACTAGGATCTTCTGCAAATATAAACTTAAATGGTAATTCTGTTGTATCGTCGTCTTGAGTAGAAAATTCTGCAAGAATATCTAATGCCGCATTAATTTCTAAATCATTATCCATTTGGTCATACTGAACATATCGCATTAATCTGTTTGGAGAACCAGCATATACTTCTGGTAACCAACTGCTATATCTAGTATGCGTTGTGCTGTAGCCATCAGCAGTTGTACCACTTACGTTTACTGGTAATCCTGCATTTGAACTATTAAAATATTTTCGCCAAGTTGCCATAAAATCTCTCTTTATATGCGTATATTTATCACTTTATTGGATTAATGTCAATCAAAACGGAAACGTTTTATTTTTAGATGTCTAATTCAGATATTGCTTTGGTTTCTTTTTTGAGCAATCTGTTGTTTTCTCTTTGTAAATCTCTAATTTCTGCTAGAAGTACATCTTTAGCATCCATAGTTTCTTCGCCGACTTGTTTAACACCGTCTTTGAATTGATCCATCATACTTGGCTGGGCTGGCTGAGTTTGATTGGCTTGTGCTGGTATTTCTGGTCCTACCATGTTAGTAGTTGGTACTGTGTCTGCAGAAATAGGCGTTGATCCTATTCTTCTCATTGCGAGATCAAATCCATCTTGTTGTGGAGTTTGTGGTGTTGGTGGTGTAACTCTTGTGCCGCCACCTGCTTCTGCTGGTTGGGCCGCTCCTGGTGTAACTCCTATTGCTTTTAATAACATAAGTTTAGCCATAGAGCCTGCACTCAAGTTTTCTATAGAACTTCTCATGGCATTGATTGCCATTGCTATAGTGTAAAACTTACCTGCTATTGCATCTGCATTTAGACTGCTCAATGAATCTTCAAATGCGTCTAATGTACTACCCATGCCACGCATTTCTTCTGCCATTTTAACAATGTGTTCAGCATTGTTTCCTATTTTAGCAAGTTTATCAAACGGAGAGTCTGATCCAAATAATTTTCCTAAACCGTCTAATAATCCACTTACTAATCCGCCGGCACTTAATGCCATCATACCTGCCGCTAAACTTAATAATGCCGGAGCCGCCAAAAATAAGTTTGCAAATGGTATCATAGCAATGTCTTTTAGTTTTTCTGCTAACCCAGTTAGTCCTTCATTGGCCATTTTACCAAATATACCTAATGGTGCTAATGCTGTTCCAAGTGCCGCTAATGCTATACCACTTAAAATCATTCCTGGTATAGCAAGTATCAACATTGTCATTGTTGCACCTAGCCCTAATAAACTTCCGATAATATCCATCATCGGTAATTTGCCTATTAAATCTAGTCCTTCCGATAACGGTCCCATGCCTTCGCCAAACATTTTAGCCGCAAATGCAAATGGTATCATTGCAAGTCCTAACGCCGATATTGCAACTGCTCCCATTAATATAAATGGTAATGCAAATCCCATTGACGCCGCCGCAACACCTAATACTAACAATGAACCTGCAAGTACACCTACTGTTTCTATGCCAACATCTTTCATTATGTTAAGTGCAAATGCTAATGGAATCATAGAGGCACCTAATGCCGCTATTGCAATAGCACCTGGTAACAACACAGGTAAGAAACTACCCATCGCCGCCGCGGCTACACCTAAAGTTAATAACGATCCAGCAAGTACAACTATTGTTTCAAGACCAACGTCTTTCATTATGTTAAGACCAAATGCTAATGGTACAACTGCCGCACCTAAAATGGCTACAGCCGCCGCACCTTTAATCATTGCTGTTGAACCTTTGCCTAATGCGTTAGCCAATAAAGCCAAACCACCTAAAGCAACTGTGCCTTTGATTATTGCCGCAACATCAACTTCAGTAAATTTCTTTAATCCTATACCAGCAACCATTACAGCACCACCTAATAATGTAAGTGCCGCCGCTCCTTTGATTACTTTATTATCGCCAAACTTTTTAACTGCATTTGCAATACTCTTTAAAAAGCCTCCGCTTTTGCCCATAGGCATTGTTACTTTGTCTGCGGCTTTTGATTCACCACTTAATGCACCAGAAACTTTACTGCCTATGCCACCGGCTTTTTCTTTTAATGTACCTAACATACCACCGGCTTTTTGTTTCAGTCCGCCCATTAAGCCACCGGCTTTTGAAGCCATATTACCAACGGCATCCGGGGCACCACCTTTCATGATGTTGCTCATAAATCCAGAAGCCATAGAAGCAACTTTACTTGCTACATCTTTTCCTTTACTGAATATTGCTTGTCCAAATGCACTTGCATATCCACCAATTTGAGATGCTAAACTTTTAGCACCGTTCATTGGGAAAGTTGTTCTAGCATATTGTATAGCATTATTTAGAATGTTTTTACCTGCTGTGGCACCTGAGGCAAACATGCCTTTGGCATAATTTAATGCATTTGTGGCTAACCCTTTTGCTACAGGTCCATATTTTTGGAACATGTTTACTGCAAATCCTTTTGCTCCTTCAAACATTTGACCTGAGAAATTCTTTAATGCTGGCAGTAATATCGTAGTAGCATAATGTTTTGCTACTGTTAGTGCTAACCAAATTTTAACAAATTCATATATACCTTTAAATAAAAGTCCTATGGCTTTGTCTGCCAATGCACTAAACATAGCACCAAAGTCAAAACCTTCATCTGTTTTAAATTGTGCAAAGAAACCAGCAATGTCTTTTGCAACATCTACTACTGTAGACACAAAACTTTTTATTGTTGGGATCATGCCTTTGACCATGTCTGCAGAATTCATTGCCGCACCACTTAGGTCATCAACTCCCATTCCAAATATTGCAAATATTTCTTGTACACCTTCTTCAATAACTGCCATTACTTCAGGGTTTGCAAACAAACTATAGAATGCGTTTGAAACACCCCCAGAAACTTGTGTCATTATTTTGTTAAACTGGTTAGTACCTGTTTGTACAGTATCCATATCAAATGCTGTACCAAACATTTTGTTGATTTCGTCTATCTTTTCTTCACTTTGTTCGAATTGTGAAATTGCTTGGGCCATTGTTTTAGCAGATTCGTCTCCCAATCTAGCCATTGCAAAGATACGTTGTTTTTCACCTGCATCTAAATTGCCCAAAGACTTGGTTAAATTTGTAACCATGTCTTGTGATTGTTCTTGTGTTAATGTGCCGGATCGCATTGCCGCAGAAAATTCATTTATAGGTCCTGCTAAACTAGGCAATGCTGTAACAAATCCTGTTGCCGCATCACTTAATCCAATAGCACCTGCAGAACCGGCTTCTAAAAATGCCGCCGCAATATCTTGACCTGCTTTTCCGCCTGTTGCCGCTAATCCACTTGCAAATATTTCAATACCTGCAACAACATCACTTCTAACTGTGTCGCTAAATTGTAATAATGATGCTGTTAATAATCCGTTGTCTCTAACTAAACTTTCAACAAATGCTTGTAATTCTTCTGTGCTAATACCAAGTGCAGTAGCATAAGCCATTTGTCCTTTAACAGTTTTTTGTACTTGTTGATTTAATCTTGTCTGACTTACATTTCCAACATTTAATAAACTTTGACGCCTACTTAATGCATCACCGAATTGTTCCATGCTGTCTTCCATGCTCATACCGAGCTCTTCGGAAGTATCAGCGGCAAATCTCATTGCACCTGCAAATTGTCCTATTCCGCCTACTGCAACAACATTAGAATATTGTCCAATTAATTTTGCACTGGCTTCAAATCCGCCTGTAAGTCCACTTAAAGCACTAACACCCATGCCTGCCGAATCGGCAAAACCTTGGAATGTTTGATTAAATCCAACACCTTGTGCGGCTAAATCGTTTAAACTATCACCAGCACCTAATATAGCATTACCTACATAAGCGGCATATCCTGTTAATAAACCACCAACATAACCAGCAGTTTGAATAAGCATTCCTCCAAATGTAAACATTGCTTTACCAACTTTTTCACCTTCGGACTCAAATGCATTTGATAAAGAGCCCACAAAAGATGCATCAAATTGTTTGTCCAATTTGTATTGCTCTAGTGCTTGACGGGTTTCTCTGAAGTTTTTGCCGGCTTCTCTTGATGCTTTTATTAATTCTTCATCACGTTTCTTTTGCTCTTCTGCGGTTGTTTCTGCTTCTTTGTTACCTTCTTTTTGAAGGTCAACCATCTTTTCAACAGATTTTTTGGTATCTTCAGCCGCTTTAGGGTCTGCCGCGGCGAGCATTTTTTCTAATGTACGCAACATATCCTGACCAGTGGATTCTGTAATCCAATCAGGAAATGAATATGCTTGACCTTCTAAGTTAAATGAAACTGCCATATCAATATTTATCTGAATCTATTAAAACAGCATTTAATTGATTTTTAATGGAATCAAAAAAATCATTAAAACTATTGTTTACTCAGATAAATAAGTACATAGTTAATTCAAAAGAATTATATGGAGCAAAAATGAGCGAACAAATAAAAAATCAAAGTAATCCGCTAAGTGCATATTTTAGAGCACCTAAAATGTATATGTCACTTCCTAGCGGTGCAAAATATTACGATGATGATATCTGCGATAAACCTGAAAATGGAGAGTTCGCAGTTTATCCAATGACTACAAAAGATGAAATGATGCTGAAGAATCCTGATGCATTATTAAACGGTGAAGCAGTATCCAACTTGATTAAGTCTTGTGTACCACAAGTTAAAGATCCAATTAAATTGCTAAGTGCAGATGTTGATGCAATCTTAATTGCTATTAGAGGTGCAAGTGCAGGAGATGATGTTGAAGTAAATGCTGAATGTCCAAAGTGTAAAGAAACAAGTCATGTAGTAGTAAGTATTGACAGTTCTTTATCATCTATGGAAAGTATTGAAGATGCATACTCAAAAGATTTAAACAATGGACTAGGTATTAAAGTTTTACCTTTCACATACGGTAACACAATTAAGGCAGGTATTGCCAGTTTCCAAAGTACAAGAAGTATGCAGGCTATTTCAGAACTTGATGGTGACATGGAAAGATTAAAAGCATTTAATTCAAGTTTTGTACAATTAGCAGACTTAAACTTTGAAATGATGATAGACAGTATTGCCAGTGTGGCGTTTACCGATGCTGATGGTCAAGTTGTAAATGTAAGTGAAAGAAGTGCTATCAGAGAATTTTTAGAAAATACAGATAACACAACTGGTAAAGAAATTGAAAAATTTGTTAATGAAGTCAATACCAAAGGAGTAAAGCAAGATATTAGGATTGAATGTCAAAATGAAAAATGTGATAATGTTTTTGACACACCTATTAACTTTGATCCTGTAAATTTTTTCACGGATTCCTAGGCACAGCCAAGCCTGAAGAAATTTCAGACTACCTAGGAAGGTTAGACAAAGACCAAAAATTAATAATTCGACAAGTTGCAGAGCTGGCAATTTTCAGCGAAGGAGCCGTTTCATACACAGAAGCATGGCAACTGTCCCCTGTTGAAAGAGAAACATTAATTAAAACATTAAATAGATACAACAAGATAAAAAGCGGAGATAAAAGTGCCAGTTATGATGACTGGGAAAGCCTAGATGCTCCGCCTGATCCTAATAATCCTCAGAATTTAAACACATAGCCAATTTCAAAAGTGTTATACCTTTGTGTGTCGAAACTTGCTTTTGCATAAAAAGAGTTATACCGGTGTAATACTGACACTTTGCCTAATGTCATGTTTCTGTTGAAATCATAGTTTAACATGTCTGCAAACCTGATGTTGGTATTTTCTAAAGTTTCAAAGTAGTCAACACCAACACTCAAAAGTGTAATACCAAAACTGGATTTAAACACACCATTGATGTCTGCAAAAACTTTTCCTTCTAAAGTGTTATACCCTTGTATATGAACATCATAATTACTACCATCTTCTTTAAAACTGTCTACTTTAGTGGAATACAATTCGCCACCATAAGTCATGTACCAATTATCGTTGAAGTACTCAACACGTTCAAAAAATACACTCAATGATGTGTAATCTACATCTGCTTGTCCAGTGCCATACCACTTAGTAGGATTATCCAATGTGATAGTGTTGTCCACATAGTTGATACCAAAATGATTCTTTTCATTAAGATAGTCTAAACTCACAAAACTACCATTGTTGTTGCCAATTAATTTTCCTAATGCAAATCCAACAGTATCTGTTCTTTTGCTAAAACCCAACATGCCTAAATCATTTGTTTCTGCACCAAATACAGAAGTGTGTCTAAGATTTTTACGCAAATCAGTAAACAATATCTTGCTTTCAAAAATACCATTTGCATAACCTTGAGGTTTTGTTACAATGTCCTGCATCATTTCTTTAAAAGGATTAGCAGGTTTACATTCATTTGTTTCTATACTACAAATTTCAGTATGCAAAGGCGGATCTAATACTTGGAAAAATGTTGCAACACTTTCTGTATCAGAATAAGAATTTGTAGAACCTATAAAATCATACCAATATTTGTTATCAATTTCAATAGGGTAATATTTGTTATTATCATTAAACCTTGGAAAATCGTCATATAAACTAAATGACCCATTTTCATTTAATAACACATAACTGCCACGAACACTATCCACAATATCCAAATCGCCATCTGCATCAAAATCTATAATATGCAGTTGACCATCACCATTCCAAAACCCATTATTCAATCCATTGGCATATTTGGTATTAGTATTGTAAGTGCTGGTAACATCTCCAAAAGTACCATCACCATTGTTTACAAAAAACTGTATCATTCTACCATCATAGTAAGGATCATGTTTCGTAGATGCTAAAACAATATCCAATAGTCCATCATTATTAAAATCTATGACTTCCATATCGTTTGCATTACCATTAGAACCATAATAGTTGTCAGGTAATTCTGTCCAAGGTCTCACACTCCAGTCATTTTGACCATCATTCCAAAATACTGCACCTGCACTATTTTCATATGTTTGTGAGAATGTTGAATTTTGACCTGGTTTAAACCATCCAACTGCAACATCACCTGAACCGTCATTATCAAAATCACCTATCACAGCAGTTGTGGCAAAAATGCTATCTGTTACATCAGGAAAATTTTGATTAATAGAAAAGTTTCCGGTGCCATCATTCATCAGCATAGTCCATGGAACTTCAACATGGTTTAAATCAGGCTGAGATATAGGTAAGAATATGTCTAAATCACCGTCACCTTCTACATCACTTGCGTATGCATCATGTGTAAAACAAAAAGCATCACCACATGCTTGTGATAATTCTGTGGGTATTCTGTCTGTGTGATTGTAAAATTTTCCATTGTTACTTAAAACAAAATTTGAACCGTTATAAATGTCGTCTAATCCATCGCCGTTAAAGTCTGCTACTAAAACACCTTTGTTATGCTCTGTGGTATTAGCACATTCTGTTCCAGCAAAACACGGATTACCTTCTGGAAATAATTCATTGTTTAAAATAAAGTTTCCATCTCCGTCATTTAAAAATGCAAACACATAACTAGTAGGAGCCCATTCTAATTCACCATGGTCACCTGCCCACATTACTAGATAAAAATCTTGCCAGCCGTCACCATTTAAATCTGCTCGATGAATATCTCCCCTTTGTAGATAACTGTTCATCACACTAGATTCTTCGCCGGCTTCATAACCGTTATGATATCCTGTGATTGTGGATCTAAAAAATCCATAATCTGCAATTTTATATTTTTCTGTAGGTGCAGGTAACCCACTAGTGGTATGTTCCGTCATATCAAATGTGTGTGTCACTGTGGAACTATGACCTGCTAAATTAACTGTATACGATTCAGTCCATGTGTCGAAACTGTGGCGCGGATCAGTATTGGTGGAAGGCGGCGCGGTTTGTGGTTGCGGCGCGGATACAAGTGCGCCACTTCCGCCTCCGCTGGCACAAGCACCTAATAATAAAACAATTAAAACACTAACAATGCTCTTTGACATGTTTGCAATCTCCTCTATAAGTGTATCCAGGGCAACTACATTTACCATCTTGTATGGTGTAAATGTTGCCATTACTACCTTGTACCTTAATCACATCACTGTCAAATTGTTCTTCGTATTCGCCTATCTTTTTGAATTTGCGTCTTGCTTTTGAAAACTGAGTGCTTGGTACTTTTAAATGTTGAACTTCGGCTTTGCTGTTTGGTTGATAAGCCACAAGTTTACCCGCAGAGTTCACATGGTAAATGCCATTGTTTACCTTCAGTTTACCCCAATCGGTAACTTCTTGCAGTATTTCAATCATGAGTTTTTCAACTTGTCGTGTACCAACAAGTTCTTCACTTCTTCAACATCGTGCAAATGAACCTTGTCAAAACTTTTGATTTCGCTGAGCACATACTCACCGTCTTCATAGTCAGACTTGGTAATCATTATTTTATCACAAATACGTTCAAACACTTCCAATGGCATAATTAAATCGCCATAAGTGTCTATGCGAACATACTTTTTAGTCTTTGGGGATATGGTTGCCATTAAACAGTTTTCTCCTCACCAGTTTTGCCATCGATATACTTCTTACCCCTTTCCATGCCGTTAGGACCATACTCAACCCAACCACGTTTTTCGTAGCCGATATCACTTTTAGTGTATCGCATGGTCAAATACTTGTCTTTAACACCCAACAAGTCTCTGGCAACATAAGGTGTAAAACTGAACACATTATAATCACCATTAGCCTGAACTTCAACTTGCTCATCTTCAATTACTAGATTGAAGTCTGAAACAGTATTAGTAGTCTTAAACTTTCTTTCAAAACTGTATTCTGCTCTCATTGGACGCATTTCTAATTCAGACTGCTCAAGAGCCTCTACAATTTGTTCCATGGTCATACCTGGAATCTTAACCTGTTTGTGAAACTTCATTAACAAGCCTCCAACATGCTTAATGGAACATTGTAACGTCCTTGCGGAAGTGTTACAATAGCCTTTTTGATGTTGATTTTCTCAACAATACCTTTAGTTTTCTTAGTTTTTTGCACTACGAAAACTTCGTCACCAACTGAAATACTGGCTTTTGCCTGCTCAGTTTTAACGTTTTGAACATAAGAACTCAAAGTGTTAAGTTCTTCATTCGAGAAATTGCCATTTCTAATGGCTAGTTTTACTTCATTTAGTGTCATCGCTTACTCCTATATCTTAAACAATACATACTATTATACTGATTTTCCAGGCAAAGTCAACCTTTTTTACCACTTTTTTTGGCATTTTTTGGTTAAATATATGCATGTCCAAGGCACAAAACTCAGTTAAAAATCCAGACAAAAATTCGGATTTAATCAATCAAACATCCACTTACGGAGACTACAACAATGACGATGATTGGCTAAAGTCTGCTAAATTAAAGCAAACAGACGATGAATTTATACAGTTTTTGAGGAAAGAAGACAGAATATCAGGCATGATTAACTTACGCAAAGTTAGACAAAAACTGTATGCTTGTAGCCAAATTTGGAAATACATACCACAGGATTTCAAAGAAAAATGGAAATTAGAAGAACAGCATTTTATGGGTTTAGAATGGATTATGCCCGGAGAAATGCTAGATCCACACATTGATATTGGTGGTAGAAAAAGCAATATTATTATAAACATAGGAGAACATCCTGCTACTGTTATGCACAGCAACAACGATGTATTGGAAAATGTTACAATTGAACCTGGTGATTATTTTGTGTTAGACACCACAAAAACACATGGTTGCGACAACACCAACAGCGAACATATTGCTGAATTTTTAACAGTGAATCGCAGAATGACATATCAAGAATGTATAGCACTATTTTAAGTTGGGACTATGATGTTGATGCTATGCGTGAACTCATAGAGCCTATTAGTAATTTCCGCACAGAAAATCCTTTTCATCAAAGCGGCGACACAGGTGACTATATGGCGCAACACATTTTTTTGCTTCGCGATATGCCTCTTGCGTTGCAAAATCAAATAGTAGAAGCAACACCTCTGCCGTTAAATGTAGAAGAACATAGTGTTGCAATAGAAACTGTGAAAGCCGGCAAAAATGTAGCACTTCACAGTGATTGGTTAATGGGCTGGAATAATCCACTCACGCGAAAAACCAATATTATGTTTAATCTAGAAAGCGAACCATTAGAAATTATTCATGATGATGCTTCGCATAACAAGTCGCTTAATCCAGGAGAGTTGATGATTTTAGATGTAACAAAACAACATGGAGCAAACACACACAACTTGGATAGAGATTTTTACTTATATACTGTAAACTTAAGAATGTCTTATAAGGACACAGTGGAAATGCTTACAACTTTATAGACACTTCGTGTCTTTTCCAACTACAAAACTCATTCATTTCATTCATATCGTTCTTTGTTGGAAATTTACTCCGTTATCATGAAAGTTGAGTCATAA
>MDTC01129086.1_pt1 | contig 14048 bp, 12 predicted proteins | sample 811181 | NCBI WGS metagenome assembly MDTC01 (sample SAMN05326644, study PRJNA326480) | marine metagenome | isolation source: seawater | place: Pacific Ocean: North | collected 2011
AGAAGAAGAAGAAGAAGAAGAAGAAGAAGAAGAAGAAGAAGACGAAAAATTCGCTGCTGATGATGTTGACCACGACGATGAGGAGGACGATGATTTTCATCCGACGTATTGGGAAATCGCAGGAGAAATTGAAGATCAAGATTTCATAGTCGAGTATCCTCCTCTTCCGTTACTGCGAGGGAAAGACGCAGACGAGATCGAAATGTGGGCATCGTTTCCAACTATGTTCTGGTCCAAGGAAACACGCGTTACGTACGTCGTGCAGAACGATGTTCGTTCTCACATCGATTCCATTGTTCAGCGCGTGATTTTGAAAACACTCTATCTTGGTCTCACCATGTTCGTGCTCGTTGTTTTCGTGTTAGATACGTGCTGCGGATGCGTTTTTAACGATACCTCTCCCGATGAGTTTGAACACAATTTCGACGGAGACGAAGAGCGTGGACATTGGGAACGCCTTGACGATCGCTTTGCACAGCCTTTATATTTTGATACGGCGTACAAAACATTTCGAGAGTTCCCGGCGCCGACCAAAGCAAAACCGGCGTCGACGCAAACTTCTTGCGTCGTGTAAAAGTACATAATAACAAAGTAAAACAAAGTGTTATAATAAAAAGACTATTATTACACGCATCTAAGCTTTGGTTCTTCGTTCAATAACCTCTCCGCGATGAACATATCCTCTGGCGTCGTCACCTTAATGTTATAATAACTCCCCTCAGTGATTTGCACTCTCTTCCCTAAGTGTTCGACGACCGAAACGTCGTCCGTCACCTCCAACCCATTCTCCTTCACAAATTGAAATCCCTCTTTCAACAAATTCGGTTCTATCACCTGCGGCGTTTGCATCTCCCACAACAAATTCCTATCCAACGTCTTATCGATGCTCCCATCCTCATTCGCTTGCTTAATTGTCGCTTTACACTTCACCGCCAACACCGCCGCTCCGTGCTTCGCGCCGTCCTCGAAACATCTTCGCGCGTCGTCCAAATCTGTCAACGGCCTTGCGCTATCGTGTATGGCGAGTAACTTTGCCTCTTTTCTCGCTTTGCTTATTCCGTTGAACACCGAGTCTTGTCTTTCCGCGCCTGGTCGGGCAATCGAGATTGGTTTCTCGATCTTTTCCTTCGTGAACACCTCGTCGTAGTCTTCGTTACAAACCACCACTATTTCTCCGACTTCTTCCATGGTGGCGAATTTTCTCAGCGAGTACACCGCAATCGGCACGTCGAGCAAAGGTAAATATTGCTTCGGCATGTTTGCACCCATGCGTTTCCCGACGCCGCCGGCGAGGAGGACGAGCGTGACGGAGGACGGCTCGACGCGCGGGGACGTTTTTTTTACAACAGTCTTCTCCTTTTGTTGCGAATCGGTGGTGCTCTTTGCGACTACTCCGTGTCGTCGCGTTCCCATTCGGATTCCAATCGTCGTCAAAGTCGTCGTCGTCGCTTTAAAGACGACGACGTTTCTCGACGCGCGCTTCCTCGAACAACCAAAGGAAACGGCTTTTTTTGCGGGAGCGGCGGCGAAAGAGGCGTTTTGCGGCTTTTGCGATCGAAGACACGCGTCCATCGTCGTCATCTTTTTCGTAAAGGATGAATGAATGAATGAATGAAGAAGAGATACGGGATGATTCGAGATAAAATGCATCGTCGCTTTTTTCCCCATTATTACACACGACTACTCCTTTTGTTCTCGTAAAGGGGCAAAAAACCACCAGCGAGTAGAGAGGTCGTCGTCCTCGCGACGATGCGGTGTGCCGCGACTTTTGCTTCGTCTTCGAGGAGGTCGTCGACGACGACACCGTCAAAGTCGTCGTCTCAGAAGAAAAGAATGCGCTTTAAAACGACCACGAGAAGACCGACCTTTGAAAAGGGAGGAGGAGGAGGAGGATTATTGGGCGGCGGCGATGTAAAGCGCAAAACCATCAAAGCGAAGGCGACGAAAGAAGAAGGAGGACTAGGGACGCCGAACATCAACCCGAACCAGATGCTCATTTACGTCCCGCCACACCCGCTCTTAAAACACTGGCTCGCCGTCGCGCGCAACGCCGCCTCGCCGTCGGCGCTGTTTCGATCCGCGATGGCGGAAATTGGAAAGATTTTGATGTACGAACTGAGCCGAGACTGGTTGGAGACGTACGAGGCGCAAGTCCAAGGCCCCCTGGCGGTGGCGAACGTGGAAGTGGTGGACCCGTCGAAAGCGATATCGATCGTTCCAGTGCTGAGAGCGGGATTAACGCTGGTAGATAAAGCACACGAAGTTTTACCGACGACAAAAACGTACCATCTCGGATACGCGCGAGATGAGACGACGTTAGAGGCGACGAAGTATTTGGACAAGTTACCGAAGAATGGATTTTCGAAAGAAGATAAGGTTCTGATTTCAGATCCGATGTTAGCGACGGGGGGAACTATAGTCAGAGTCGTTCAGGACGTCTTGGATAAAGGTGCGGACGTGAAGAATGTGAGAGTGATGTGTTGCGTGGCCGCGCCGCCGGCGCTGACAAAGTTGAGCGAATCGTTTCCCGGGTTGGTCGTGTACGCGGCGATAATCGACGAGAACGTCACCGAGGAAGGCTTTATTATCCCTGGGTTAGGGGATGCCGGGGACAGAGCGTTTGGAACTGATTAACACTACTACTACTACTACTACTACTACTACTACTACCGTGCATAGCATCATCGATCGTTACGACACCCAAAAGAAAAATTTCGTCGTCGCGCTTTTTCAGCCTTTGTCGTCGCCGCCTCTCTAAACAGCTCTGAAACATCATCGCCTCCATTTCTTCGCGCGCAGGAGTGATTTTTCCGCGTGAAGAGACGTAAAAAGGACGGTTTCAAAAAGACGACATGCCGTCAAACGTCGGGGGTCATCATAAAACCGACTACGTTCGCTTCAAAGGGTCCCAAAACCTTCGCCATCGACTCGTCTGTGCGACGTTGAGCAGCCGTCCAGTCCGAATCGACGACATTCGGGCGACGGGCACGTCCAACCCGGGCATACGTGCGTACGAAGCCTCTTTTCTCCGGTTGTTGGATAAAATAACGAATGGCTCGGAAATTATCATCAACGAATCCGGGACGTCTTTGAAATACAAACCCGGCGTCGTCATCGGTGGGAAACGATTGACTCACGATTGCGGCACGGGAAGAGGTTTGGGATACTATTTGGAAGCGTTGTGCGCGATTGGGATTTTCGGGAAGAAACCGATGGAAATTACGTTGACTGGAGTAACGAACGACGACGAAGAAGTGAGCGTAGATACGTTTCGGACGGTGACGCTGCCGATGTTGAAAAAACGTTTTGGATGCGACGATGGGTTGAGTTTGCACATAGCGAAGAGAGGGTGTCCGCCGGATGGGGGAGGCGAGGTGAAGTTGTCGTTTCCAATCGCGAAAGAGTTACCCGGAGGAATCGATTGGGTTTCCGAAGGGTTGGTCAAACGCGTGAGAGGGGTAGCGTTTACGGCGAAGATTCCACCTCAGATGGCGAATCGGTTGGTCGATGGCGCCAGAGGCGTTTTGAATAATTTTTTACCGGACGTGTATATTTTCACCGACCATCACAACGGGAAGGAAGGAGGGAACTCGCCGGCGTATGGGATATCGTTGGTCGCGGAGACGACCGAAGGGTGCGTTTTAGGGAGCGATTGTAGCAGCGCGAGTACGAGAGGCGAGCGAGAGAAGGAAGAAGACGAAGGGCGGTTGTTGTTGAATGGTACTCTCGGAGACGACAAAGACGACGACAAAGACAACGACGCGCAAAAAACGCCCGAAGATTACGGCCGCGAATGCGCCGAAGCCTTAGTCTCCGAAATCCAACGCGGTGGTGTATGTGACTCTTCCCACCAAGCTTTAGTTTTAACTTTATTAGCGTGCTCTCCAGACCAAATCTGCCGCGTGCGTTTAGGCCAACTCACGCCGAGAAGTATTCAGTGTTTGCGCACCGTCCGCGCGTTTTTCGGGGTTACGTTTAACATCCAACCCGAACCGGAAAGCGGCACCGTGTTTTTGAGCTGCGTTGGAGCTGGGATGCGAAACGTGTCAAAGAGAGCCACGTAAACGAATGCCGTCCAAAATCCGCCTGGAGAGAAAGAAACGCTCCTCTCTCTTCTCTTCGGCGTTCTGGGTGTGTCCTCTCCAGCGAGAGAAAGAGAGACAGACAGCACGGGAGAGGTGAAAGAGAGCGTCGCGCGCGGTTGACGCCTACAGAGTATGGCGCAGGGATGAGAAGGACCCTTTTGGCGCGCGTTCGACGCCTTTTTCTCCTTTTTTGCTGGTGAGTCCATAGTTTCCCGTCTTTTAGGCACGTTTTACGCACCAAAAGGCACGAAAAAGTGCCCAAAAAAGGTCGTTAAAAAGGCACAAAAAAACACGAAACGACTTTTGAGGATATATTTATATATCTTCAAAGTCACATCTTTGTCTCGACTCCAACAAAAGGGTTCTTCTTCTGCGGAGAGAGAGAGCGAGCGAAGAGCGACGCTTTGTTGGTGGTGTTTGTGTTGGTGGTGTTCTCGGCGTCGACGTTGGCTTTGGTGGAAAAGGACGACGGGACTCTGTTTTTTTCCCGCACACATCCGATTCAGACACAACGACTTTGACAAAATTGGATTTTACGGGAATATTCCAAATTCATTTTGTGCGCAAAATCGTCCAAATCGCGCCGATTCAAAACCGCGTCGTCGATAAGAACCACAAAACGATTCTTTGGCCCAGGAAGAAGACGCGGGGAAAGGCACGCGGAAACGACGACCAAAAAAGGTATTCGGTTCTTGGCCTCGAAAGCAGCGCGAAACCCGAGAAAGAAAAAGAAAGGGCGCTTTTGAAAAGCGTTTCAACAAAAGGCACTCAAAGGTCGGGGTGCCATAAACACAAAAAAAGCGGAAAAAAATTTGGAGAAAGAAGGTGCTCAGAAAGACCGAGTTTTTTTTAAAGCATGGTTGGAGGGGAAGACGACGCCACACAAAGAGAAGAAGAAGGCGCAATGCGAGAAGGGGCCGGAGGAGGGAAAGAAGACGGAAACGGGACGGGCGCGACGAGGTCACCGAAAGGGCCTTTGGACATGCAAAACGCGATCGAGGCGATCGAGGCGGCGAGGAAAGCGGCGGCGAAGAAACTGTTGGAAACGGTAGAGCGGGATAAACGGTTTCAAAGCATCTGTAAAAAGACGTCGAATAAAGCGTTGCAAAAGGTGTACAAGAGAGTAACAAAGCACGAGACGCAAGCGCACAACAAAGAGTGGATTTTGTCGAAGATGGCGAAATTTATTTTAGAGGAGATGTTGGTTCTTCCGAGGGAAAAAAATGGAGAGGTGGAAGAAGTGTTCGCGCGGTTGACGCGGCTTGTGAAAGAGACGGTTTTGAGCGAGGCAGAGGTGGAGGCGAGATCTGTCGCACCTTTACCGACCACATCCGCATCAAATAATGACATCACTCGGATGCGATGCACGAGAAACGACGGCAAGAGTTGGCGCTGTTCCTGTTTAGCCGAGCCGGGACATAAGCACTGCGCGAAGCATTTGAAATGGGGATATGGAGCTAGAGCTAAATCATCAGCAACGAAGATCATTACGGACAGAAACAACAACATATCAAAACACGCAAGCAAACAACAACCGACGCAAAAGCAACATGCTCTCGAAAAGAAAAGTCGCCACGTGCCAAAACGACGCGCCAATCTGAGTGAAATCAGCGACAAACAAGATCGACTGCGAGAGGAAAAATTGTACGAACAACAGCGCATTGAATACAAAATTCGAATGCGGAAGAAAATAAAGAGTAGCTTTCAAACGATACGCAAGAGCGCTCACGTCGTCTGCACGATTGAAAGGTGCGTCGAGAACGGCGAGAATGAGGACGAGGATGACGTCAGCGAGAACACGAGCATTCCTCTCCTTCCTTCTCCAGGGGGAAACGTAAAATACTCGTTGTCGTCGTCGTTGTCATCTTTATCATCTTCGCTAGTGATGAAAACAATCAACTTAGAAGAATTTTCCGGATACGAGCAGTTGCGAAAACACTTATTGGAATTAGCGAGTAGTTCTACTCTTGCTACTACGAGCGAAGAAGCGGGGGGAGAAATATCGGTAGTATATTGGACGGCACATAATGCAGCGCATCAAATTGCGTTGGGTGAACCATACGAGTTCTTCAAGGCGCAGTGCGTGAAACTTCACGCGAAAGTGTATCCAAACGCAAACGGCAGAGCGAACGCTTTTCGAAGCATCAAGATTCCTCTCCCGGCGGGACTGTCGTCGTCGTCGTCTTCGTCCTCCATTTCCTCCTTCCTCCATGATGTTCAAGCAAAACGCGCAACTGTATCATCATCATCATTGTAAACAACAAACAAGTACTATTAATACACTGCCTTATGGTACCAAAAAGGTAGTTAGTAATAAACATATATGGTGGATTGAATTATAATATGCGAAAGCATAAACCAGTACCCAGGTACCGGCACACTTGTAACATAATGATAACAAACTTTCTAATTAAGAGTATCTCCACTTTAATTTTCTCATGCTCCCGCTCGCATCAGCGATTTTCTCGTTCAAATCTTCCATCTTTTTCGTCAATTTCAAAGCCTCTTTGCCTCTTTCCGTGTCCGCTTTGGCGAGTTGCAACATTAAATCTCGCTCCATCTTTGACGGATCCTCTTCTGCGTTAGAATCGAGGACAATCTTTTCCGACGAATCTCCCCCTGCTCCTCCTTTCCAGGTTGAGGAATAATCGAACAGCGCGTCCCATTTTTTATCGAGCTTCTTGAGCGCTTTTTCAACGCTCACGACTTGGTACATCCCGCTATCGCCCGGAATCTTAGACGCTAATCCTTCCTCCACCAATTTCTCTACGCTTCCGTGCACGTCAAAATCCACCGCGATGCCATACGCATCCATCAACGCCTGTTCCAATCGGTTGTCCAACTCTTCTATGGTCATCCCAGATTTATTCCCACGCATCGCCGCGTACGCCAAAATCATCTCTTTCGTCTCTTGTTCCTCCATATCCATCGACACCGACGCTAATACCGCGAAACCACTCGAATCCATCTTCTTTATCACTTCCTTACTCATTTGAGCGGCGTAATTCGCCTTGGACTTTTGAATGTTCGCCCAAGACGCGGATAACTTCCCACCGGCTACGGTCAACAGCTTGACAGCTCGTTCCGACAACGCTTCGCCAGTAATAAACGCCCAAATCAACGAAAAGATAACCATAATCATGGTTATCCCGTTCGTCAAATAGTCTATAAACTTTGCACATATTTTCACGCCCGGAAAAACCATCTCCAAATCCGCCATCGGGACGTTTCGAAATGATTTCAAACGCAAAGGTCCGGCGCCAGAAGGGATGTTCAAAAACTGTGCCTCCGCGGAATCGATTTTATCTTCCCGGTATAGCAAAATCACCTCTTTGAATGTCGGTTCGCTCAGCTCGAGCTTTTTGTGTAGGTTCTTTAACACGGACATAGTCGTCGGCATGAGCCTTCGAAGTGTTCTTCTTTCAATTTTCGATACGTTTTTCTTACCTTTGTTCCTTCCCACGGCGGCGGCAGACTCCTCTCCGTCGCCCGAAGACCTGCCAAATCCGAACACTTTCCTCAACGCTTTCCCAACTGGCCTCTTCAGCGCGTATTCTAACAACAAATCAATCTTATCCGATACGAACAAATCGCTGTGTGTGCTCACGGTCACTCCTCTCTTAAACAGTAAAACTCGTTCGGAAAATTTCGGCAACCCGACTTTCAACTCTGGATTTTTCTTCAAAAACGCTCGCAACAAACTCGCGTCGTAGCCGCCGTTGGCCCAATCGATTTCCATCGGTAATCGAAACATGAAATCTTCCTCCATGGCAAGTTTCCACTCCTCCTCGCTTAAAATGCTGTATTCCGCCGTCGCCATCATTTCGCAAAATTGCGTCACGAACTGCGCGCTCAGCGCTTCGTGTTCGGTTGGACCTTTCAAAGTTTTCTCCTCCTCGCTCACTTTTGTCTCGCCCATTTTCATTTTCCTCTTCTTCGGTACCAATCCGGCGCTCGCGTCGAATCCTCCTCTCAGCGCGTCTCTCTTCGCCGCGTGTTCGTGATGCACGATCCCTCGCAGTAAAGACACGACGTCCGAAAACTTCTTCTTCTCCGCGTTGAACAACGCGTTGTTATTCTTCTTCTGATGATGATGCGTCTTGGGGAAATTGAAGAAAAACGCGTCCTCGCACATCCGCGTGGTCGCTTCGATGTCGATCGACAGATGGCGCGTGTTGGCCACCTCGACCGCAAAGCGACTACTTTTTGGGGGCGTTTTTGTCGTCATCGGCGTCGTCGTCGTCGTCGTTTGGAACGTCGTCGGAAGGTTGTTCAAAACGCGCTATGGATGGTGTTCGTAAAAATGCCGTGTACATTTCCCGCTTAAAAAAAATCGAAGACTTTCCGTGCATTGTATTTAGGGTTTTATTAAGAGCACCATCTTTACACAAAAAAAAGAAGGAAGAAAAGAGCGACCAAAAAACGAAAGCTTCAGAAGAGAGGCATGGAGTTTACAAAAACGCAGTCTCCTCCACCAAACGCGGGAGGAGGAGGAGGACCCTCGCCGAATTTTGCGGCGGCGGCGGAAACGCCGATTCAGACGACGACCGCGCCGAGCACGACGACGACGACGAGCGACGACCTCCCCCGCGCGCACGTCAAGCGGATCATGAAGCATCAGCTCGCCAAGTTTGCGCACGTGGACGCGAAGACGAACGCGCCGTTCGAACCGCACATCGCCAAAGACGCGCTCGATGGCGTGCAACAGGCGTGCAAAATCTTCATTCACTACGTCACGTCCACGGCGAACGACATATGCACGGAAAGTAAACGGAGCACGCTGTCGGCGGTGCGTTCTCTCGACGATGATGGTTTTTTGAATTTTCCCCACTTTTTTTTGTTTGGGAGAGGCATGTCGTCTTCGTCTTTCGAAGTCTTCGACGACTTTTACGTCCGAACAATGATCATCGCGCGGAAGGCACGCGGCCTCAAACGGAGAAAAAAGCATCGTCATCGTTGCGTAGGATGTGTTGTCGTCGTTTTCTCTTTCTCTTTTTCTCTCTGACGCAAAATATTCCATCTCTCGCTCCCTCGCGCGCGCAGGACGACGTCATCCGCGCCATACGCGAAATTGATTTCCACGAGCTCGAACCGGCGCTGAAAGAGCACTTGAACCTGGCGAAAGCGGCCGCGGCACAGAGACAGGCGTTGGCGGCGTCGGCGGCCGAGCACGCGCACCAACAAAAAAAACAGAAAGTAGACGCGGAAGAGGAGGGTACTAAAGAAGATGGAGACGACGACGAGGAAGAGGAAGAGGAGATAGAAGAAGAGACGGCGGGGCGACGCGGCGAAGAGTAGTGTACGTCTCGACGACACGATGGAATAATTTATGTACACAAAAGCGCGCGCGTACTTGTATAAACAAACACTACTACCGAATCATCCATACAACTCGTTGAAGAACACGTACGTCTCGATCGAGAAACATTCGACGGGCGAACGCTTCTTCTTTTTGCCCCTTTTCGAAGAGGAGGCATTTCTCACTTTTTTTTTCCAATTTCGCACGCAATCATTCCACAAATACGACACGCGCGAGACGCGCGCGCGGAGCAACGCAGACCGGCACGGACGCGTTTTCGAAAAGCGGTCTGCTTTTATTACTTTTGCTTCCGTTTCGTTTTCGAGCGACTCGATAAAAGGCGTCTTGTGTTTGGGAACGAAGAGGCTTGTAAAGGGAATTCGCGAGGCCGCGCTTTCCTCTATTCTCTCTGTATCGACGCGTGCGGGAGGGAAAAGAGGAGGTTCGCGTCCCGCCGTCGTGAGAGAGACCCCGACGACGCGCGTGAATACGTCGCGCGATGAAGCGCAACTATCAATCGGTCCCGTCGTTCACGTCCACCGGGAAACCAATCATGGAACGGGTGAAATCCTTCCAAGAGTTACACATCGAATCGGAATCGAAGTTGTACTGGGTGAAGTCATCCTTCTTTCTCCTCTCGTGGGCGGTCGTGTCGGGTGGGATTATTTTGGTGAACAAGTATATATTCGTGAAAGACAACTTCCCGTACCCGATCGCGGTTTCAGCGACGGGACCGTTGTGCTCTTGGATCGTCGCGGCGCTACTCATTGGATCCGGGAGGGTGACCATAGAAAATAGATTGACGGCGTGGGAGTACGTGACGATTATTATTCCGATTGGTCTGTTCACGGCGATTACGTTCGCGAGCGGAAACACGTTGTATTTATACTTGAGCGTCAGTTTTATTCAAATGATAAAGAGTTTAAGTCCAGTGGTCGTGTTTGTGGTTTTGGTTTTGTTAGGAATGGATAAGCCGACGTTTACGAAGACGTTTGGGATCGTTGTGACGAGCTTTGGAATGATGATAGCGTGTTTAAGCGAGAGCAGATTGACGTCAATCGGGATCATGTTGATCGCTCTGAGTGAATCGAGCGAGTGTATTCGAATGGTGTTTTTTCAGCACATGTTGTATAGTCGTAGTTTTGGAGTTATCGAGGGTTTGTTTTATTCCGCGCCGGCTAATTTCCTGTTTTTGGTCATCTTTACCATTATGTTCGAGTACGGGGAGATGGTCGAGACGGAGGCGTGGAGACGACCGATTGAAAATCCGTTGCCATATATAGTCGTCGCGTTTTTCGGTTTTTTCGTAAACGTGACGACGATTGGAGTGATTCAAACGTGCGGATCGTTGACGTTCAAAGGTGCCGGGCAGGTGAGGAACACGATGGTGATTATGTTGTCCAGTTGGTTATATAAAGAGAAGCAAACAATAGTGCAGCTCAGCGGTTACGTTGTTTCGATTGTTGGATTTTTCATTTACCAAACAGCGAAATCGGCGGAAAGTTTAGACACGATCACGAAGAGCGCGGAGTTTATGGCTGGTGAGCCGTTTACGCCTGGGTCACCGATTTGGGAAGGGTCGGAAGAGTACACTTGGGCGACTAGTCCGCAATGGAAACAGATAAAAAAAGGCGGGATTTTCTCAAATTTTCGGTTCGTCAATAACAAAGAGTCCTCGAATAGCTTAGTCGGCATGACGAATGTAGGTAATGGCAGCATGGGTACTATGGGCAATAAAAACAACAACGCGAGCTTTTCCGGGTCGGAGGAAGAAAGACAGAAAATGTTAGGCCCGACCCTGAAGGAAATCGAAGAGATCAAATTGGCGCAGTTGGCCAAGCAAAGGTCGAAATCTACCGCGGATTTCAACGTCGCTGAAAACGGCGGGTTGGTGGTGACGCCGAGAACCTCAGATCTTGGTTCGGGAACTACCAGTCAACACTTTATTTTGAGTTTACCAGAGGATTCTGAACGCGAGAGAGATCCGACCCGAGCCGCCAGATGGGGCGTTTAATAAAAATAGTTCAATTCATAGTTTTTAGTTTACACGTGTGTAGAATACTTGTTTGTCATTTTTAGATTCTTTACACATATTAGATAGATATTTTCTCCTTTCTCCGTTCCTCTTCTTCTTCCTGACACGGCGGATTCGCGCAATGCAATTCCGATGATATATATAATTCTATTGTACATTTTCCCGCCTTCTTTCGACCATAATAATAATCTCGTCTTTTCAAAGGACCGTTCCGTCTGGAATTTTGGCGTCCTTCAAGACGCACGCGACCCCGTCCACAATCTCAATCATCCCTTGTAACTCTTCTCTCACGTGCACGTTACCATTGCATTTTAAAATGCAATTCTTACCAACGCTAGCCCCAGTATCTAAAACCACGTTTTCCATTTCGGTGTTATCACCAATGACCGTGTTCGCGACAACTTCCGGCGATCCAACGATAATGACGTTCTTCAATCGAACGTTTCCACCGATTTGTGTCGTTGGGCCAACGACGGAGGATTCAATAAACGATCCGCTTTCGCCGCTTCTAACGACGCAACCGTCTAAGATCAACGACTCTTGGACTCTGGCAAAACCGATAAACTTCGCTGGTGGTAAATACCTCTCTCTCGAGATGAGTTTCTGGTCGGATCCGAACGCGATCAACTCCGCAGACGGACCTCCTCTCGCCATCTCGATGTTCGCTTGGAACCATTCGGAAAACGAACGCAATGGAGTCCAATAATCCTCGTGTTTGTGAGCGATAACCTTCATCCCGCGTTCAATCGCTTGGTTAATCACGTGCTCGCCAAACTCAAAGTAATCCCCTCGTTCCCTCGATGGATTTAAAAGCAACAAATCCTTCATCGCCTCGGCAGATATTATGTAATTCCCGGTGCTTATGTGATACGAGTGTCGTTCGTCTTTATCGACGAGTTCGCGAAAGATGTTTGAAAAATGAGGTTTCTCGTGCAACCGCTTGACGACGCCTTTCTCACCTTTCGTCGTGACTTCCGTCAAACCAACTTTTAAATGGTTCGACTCGAAGTGTAAGTGAGACTTTTCCAACTTGGACGAGTGGCATCGTTCGCCTTGTACCATCATAGTAATCGCCGCGCCGGAGTCGTTGTGCGCCTTCAACATCTCACTGAAATCCGATTTGTGCAACTGTTCTCCAGAGCACACCAAATATGCCTCTTTACGGTACAATCCTTGATTGCTACTCACGCCTTGTTCGATGGCGACGTCAAAAGATTGCGCTTCCAAGTGCGCTCTCACAGCCGCCGCGCTTCCTTTCGGCCACTCATCTCTAGTTGGAGTCGCAGCCATTGGCAACACGCACACTTCCGTCGTCGATCTTCCCATACTGGAATGTTTCGAAAAAGTCATGTTCACGTGCTGGTTCAAAGACCGCGAGTTGTATTGCGTCAAAACGAAAACTTTCCCAAACTCGGCTTTCAAGCACGACGCGACCGGGAAATCAATCAATCGGAACGAACCACCAATGCTCAACGCGGAAATCGCTCTATTTCTCGTCAATGGGTTCATCTCCCCAACGCCACCGGCTAATACGATCGCGGTGACGTCTTGCGCGGAGACTTTTGCGATGGCGTTCATTTGTCGTCGTTGTTGTCCGGTCGCCTTCAGATTCACTCCGTTCTTATTATCTTCGCTCGTCCTCGACTTGCTCAACCTCGATTTACTCGGTGACGACGCTTCCACCCGTTTCGACGTCATCACATCGATCGTTTCCGCCGTTGAATTCGTTTGCACGCGAAAAGGTGCGTCCACGTACGAGTTTCGCAACATATCTCGCTTGTGCTCTTCCACGAGCTCCTCTTCGTCTACGGAATTTAAGCTTCTGTCTTGTTGCGTTTTGACCGCGTCTGTTTTCACCTCGTCCCCTCTTTGCGGGTGGTGATGATGCGCGTGGTGCACGTCGGATGTCGATCCGCCGCTGCCTCCTGGCGCCGAAGACGACGACGCCTGTGAAGTCGATCTCGTCGAATCGCACGAGATTTGCGTCGAAATCATTCTTCCCGACGACGACGCGTGGTGGTGTCCAATCGATCCGTTCCTCGCGCCTTCGCTCGACGTCGAGGACCTTCTCGCCATGAAGTGTTCTTTCAGCGAGAACTGGGAGTGGCTCCCCACCGCGGACGGCGGCGAGCGGCTCAAAAACGCCATGATGATGGTATCCACGATGCGCGTATACTCTTCGCCTTCCTTTCTCTTTTGCGCGGGAAAAAACGGTCGACCCTCGTTAAAAGGCACAACGAGATATTTTTATTAAGAGGAATTCTTTTCTTCCAAAGCGAGATTTGAATTCTCTCTCTCTCTCTCTCTTTCCTCCCGCGCGACTTTTCACAACACGCGACGAGGCCTTTCTCGTGCGAATTTTCTCGCGAGAGAGCGCGTGTCGTCCCTCTTTAGCCCACTTCGCGCGTCGCGTGCGGTCCTTCACGGAGAATTCCGATTCGCAAGATTAATGTCGCGTAATTATAAAAAAGAGAAAAGGGGAAGGGTGAGCGTCGCCACGAGTCTCTTTTTAGATACGCTTTTAGCTCTTTTTCCCTTTTTCGGAGATTTTTTTTTGTATGTTTTGAGTTTAGGGTTGCAAAAAGAGAGACAAAAAAATTCTCTCTTTTTTGTTTGGCGCTTGTGGGGG
>MDTC01094943.1_pt1 | contig 14047 bp, 12 predicted proteins | sample 811181 | NCBI WGS metagenome assembly MDTC01 (sample SAMN05326644, study PRJNA326480) | marine metagenome | isolation source: seawater | place: Pacific Ocean: North | collected 2011
AGTTAGATGTAAAAATACATACCTCCTCCGTATGAATATGTTCACACTGTGCAAAAGATGCCAACGACATTCAAACACTTTTTTCATGCCTTTTTGGCCACAACAAACAATTTGCCTGTCTCTGCCTCTTCTCCTGATTTTTGATCGTATCCAATGGTTTTCATCTCAACTGAATCGAAACCTGCCTCCAAAATAACTGCTTCCAAAGTTTCTCGATCGCAATAGTGCATAAAAGCGAGCTCCTCTCCCCTGCTCCGTTTGTAGAATACATCACCTTTTTCATACCCTTGTGATCCGAGTCGTTGCTCATCAAATTGACGGATCGTATCAGGGCCCCACTCAGCTGGATCAGCCGCGTCGAAGACGTCAAAAATCATTTGCCCCCCCGAGCGGAGCATCTGGTGCGCAGTTTTAAGCACTTGCTTACGAATCCTTCGGCTTGGCAAATGACCGTAAGCGTAAAGAAGTGTAATGGCATCAAAACTCTGCCAATGCGGCCGAAGCTCAATTTCAATCAATGAATCCACCTCCACTTGAACGCCTCGTTGTCGCGCCTGATCAGCCATCTCCGGGCATAAATCAACCCCATGCATTTCATAGTGCAAAGATGTCAATTCTCGAATGGAAGCTGCCCGGCGTCCTGTTCCACAAGCAAAATGCATGACTTTCCGAACCGGTTGAACCTCATTCATATCAAGAAAGCTGCGCACGATCCGATTGTCAATGGCGGCAGTGTATCGGTTCCGCTTCAACACCTGCAAATCTTGGGCATCATAGACTGAAGCGTGTTCAGCATAATAATTTGAAACCATTTGCTCAATGCTCTGTGGATTTGGCTTTGGGACAATGTTACAATGGAAATGAGATGCATCTGAAGGTGCGACATATTCGAAGGCAACGGGCTCAACCATTCGATAAAAACTCGCATCCAAAGCGACAGAAGCTGTTGGCGCGAGAGCATTGCACGTAAGGCGATTGCCGGTAGGCAAATCATAAAGCACAAGACCATCCAAATCAGCTAGCGCAGGGGAGTAAAAGTGGAGTGTAACCAATGATTCGGAGTCACTTCCATTTCTAATTTTATGTAAAGTTCCGTCGGGTTCTGCTATAATCCCTTGGGAGCTCGCTTGGATGATTTCTTTGATGTTTAGCTTATCCTGCTTGAGCTCGTAAGCAACATTCTCCAGCTCACCACTGAGGCAAACAACAGCTCCCCAAAAGCCTTCATGATGGTGAACAGCACTTTCTACGCCCGGAGGCCACTGAATCAAAACCACCTCAAATGGCTCCAAGCAGAGGATGTTTCGGGCATAGTCAGTTGGATCTTCAATGGCTGGCAACAACAACTCCCAATCCATGCTCTTCCAGTCATATGACTCGACCCAAGAGCAGAGTGATTCGTAATTCAACGGATTAGGGCCTGCGGTTGCGAGATCCTTGACGAGCGCTAGCAATGAATTTGCCCTGTCACGTTGGTTGGTAGCCATTTCCACTTTTTGAAGCTTTTTCCTTTCGAAGGACAAACATTTAGCAGAGAAATTTACGCCAAATCTGACCGTTCAGAGCATCCTACTAAAATATGAGTGTATGACATCAAAAAAATCAAGCTACTTGAGGCTAGTCATAACTCGCCATATGTTGCACAAAAAAAGCGCCAACGGATTCCACCAAAGGCTGATCCACATCGGATCTTTCAGGATGCCATTGAACACCGATGTAACACGGATAGCCAATCGTATCCTTTCTAGCGACCCCCTCTATCAATCCATCCGGCGCTATGGCCCAAGCCTCAAGCCCTTCTGCCAGTCGATCAATTCCTTGATGATGGTGAGAGATTACAATGGACGTATCGCCTTTGGCCCAAGAAGCAGAAGACCATGCGTTCAGCGCTGTGACCACATGAGTCGTATCCAACGTGTTGCCTATCACGCCACCCCGATGGCCATTGTGGCCCAATACATCCGGAAGATGAGGATGCAAACTACCGCCGCCGTGAACGTTCATAAACTGCATTCCACGACAAACACCCAAAAAGGGAAGTCCTGTTCGGTCTACTTCATCCAACAGAAAAGATTCCAAGGCATCACGCTCCAAATCGATGCTGCCGCATCTTAGAGTATCAGCGGCCTGATCATAACGACTGGGGTGAATGTCTGCTCCTCCCGTTAAAATAATACCATGGGCATCTGCCAACACCTCGTTTAATTCATGCCGCGTCAATGCAGACGCATTGTGCCATACAATTGGCTTGGGAGCGGCCAAAGGCTCAAGGAAATCTTGGTATGTACGGCTTTGATACAGCCGAGATGCCACAATCACCAGGGTGTCTTCCCCATTGGCAGCATCGATTTTGGAAGTGCTGTTGCTGCATGATCCAAAACAAATGGCCATCAAAAACCATGTAAATATTCGCATGTGGTGAATTTAGCGCCGAAACGACAACCTTTGAGGCCGGCGGATGTTATCATTGGAAACACAAGAATGTCCATGCGGTTGCTCACAATAGGCGCAAGCTCAAGCCGAAAATCGATTAATCGGGCGTTCGCCATTTGGGCCGGACAGCAATTTGATGCTGATTTAGATGATGTTAATCTCAATGATTTCGAAATGCCCATCTACAGCGAAGACCGACAGGCAGAATCAGGCATTCCATCCCTGGCCCATGACTTTAAAAGCAAAATCAAAGCCTGTGACGGAATCATCGTGTCTTTTGCTGAGCACAATGGCAGTTATACGGCTGCATTCAAAAACATCATCGACTGGGTATCCGTGATTGATAAAGAATTGTGGGAGCAAAAACCGATGCTCCTTTTGTCCACATCACCCGGAAGGCGAGGAGGGAAAACACTCTTAGAATTGGCTGTAAATGACTTTCCGCTACGTGCGGGCAGAGTGTGCGCTCACTTTGCACTTCCCTCGTTTTATGCCAACTTTGAAAATGGCATCAAGGATCAAACCATTCGGTTGGAATTCGACATTGCTGCTGGCGCCCTGAGAGAAGCCATAGCTGCAAGCGCTTCGACATCCTACTAATGGTAGACCCGGAAGCCGCAACACAGCCCGATAAGAGGGGCACAATTAGCTGATTAACAAACATTTCTACTGAATTAGTGTTAGGTTGTTATGAAATATGCGACCCCTTTCTTGACGTTCGCTGAAAACGCGCTCAATCCCAAAATGCGAGGTGTCATCGAGCGCTTCCTCGTGAGTTGCGCGCTGGTTCTATTCCTCATGCATTTGGCCCTGTATGCAGGCAACGAAATTTTTTCGTGGAGCTTACCTGAATCTCTCTTCTCGCATCCCTTGGCCACCTTGTACACACCGTTTTCGGTTATCCTGATTGCTGAAGTCTACCTGCTGATCTACTACTTGCCCACGTCGTTTGCCCGATCCTTGGGCAAACAAATTGAAATTGTAGCCTTGATCGAAATTCGATCGGTCTTCAAAACCTTGGAAAACACATCGACATGGCCTTGGGAAGCAGCCTTTTTCCCGCACATGCTATCCGCCGTGACACTCGGGGGCATGCTCGTTTTATTCTACTACCTTTTGCCTCGAAGGGTAGCCCGGTTAGAAGAATCTCAACTGAAAAAGTTTGTCCGATTCAAAATGGGAATGGCAGGCATACTGACCCTTTTCTTCATTGGCCTGAGTGTATATTCCATAGGGAACTGGCTATGGGAATGGATCACATATCCTGAAGCCTTGCATTCAGATCTCAACAGTGTTTTTTACAATGAATTTTTCACAGCCCTGATCCTTGTTGATGTTCTTCTTTTGGTCGTTTCATTCAAGTATCTGGATGATTTCGGATTTGTACTGCGAAACTCGGGTTTTGTTGTTGCTACCATTTTACTCAGGCGCGCGCTCGGCACTGACCCTTGGTATGCTTTTTCGTATGAAATGACTGCTGTTTTACTCGCAGTCATTATGCTCTTGTTGCAGCGCGGATTGAGCAGTCGCAACGATGAAGAAGATGATTAAGGTGGCTCATTCCTGTGGGTACGATATCACCTTTTTAACGGTGAGGTCATCAAAGACGTGTAATTGAATTCCATGGCTGGAAGCCTTTACTTGTTGTCCTAGAAGGTTCAACACCTCAATCAACTTTGGAGCCGTACCATGAGCACCGACCACGTCGACCGCTTCTGGACAGTAGTTCCCATCTGGGGCTACCAAAGGAATCATGTAGGCAGGATCGTTGATCAGCGCATGAACCAAGAGGTCCGTTGCTTCAAGCAATTCCGGCGATGGCAATTCCCACTCATCAGCGATCCCTTCGGCGGTCGTCGCATCGTTTAAAATGCCCATCTCCGTTACAATTGCCCAATAAAGGTATTCAATCGCCATGCATTCATAGTCACATGTTTCATCATCGTAGTGATACCATGCCTCCTCCGGATAAACATCAGGCATGTCAAAAAACTGTCCGCCCCGAGCCACATCCATAGCAGCACTGAGCAAAGATGAATTGGGTTCGAGGGAAAATGCCTCTGGATAAATCACGACGTGACCGACATGATTGATGGTGTGGAGTACTTCTTCAACGGTCGCATCTGCGCCCCAATAGCCCGGGTCACTCGGATCTATCTCTTCGTTGTACAAAACAGCGCTTATTCCATCACCTTCATAAAATTCAAAAAGATTCTCTTCCGCATCAGAGCCTTCAAAATTCAAGACAGGCATCAGTGCTTGACCTTGAAACAAAGCCGCTTCGAGCATTGGATCATCAACGAATCCGTTCTCATCCTGATCGAGCAGCTCTGCTGCGACCGCCGCTACATGTAATAGTTTCGAATCCGAAATTCCAGATTCTGCGACAACATGAAGGCATTCCAAAACATGAATGTACTGAGTGAATTCTGACAATGCAGGATCCTCAATGAAAGGATTTTCTTCGATGACAAAGCAGACCTCATTTTGAGAATTGCATCCGTTGATGCCTGCTGCGCACGAAATTAACACCGCTAGTGCATATGATCTTATAGGTCTCGTCATGGACGGCATTCTTGGTAGTTATGAGGTGTCTAAATGCACAATTTATGCATTCCTTCTTCCGAAAAGCCGAATTGTCCTTGATTTGACGGAACTTGCACGCTGAAGTAAACTGCATTGGATTCATTCGACACCCTCGGCCTTTCCGCCCCGATTCTCAAAGCCATTGGCCAACTTGGTTTTGAAACCCCCACCGACATTCAGAGCCAAGCCATCCCACACCTTTTAGAAGGCGACAGGGATTTCATTGGGCTCGCCCAAACCGGAACGGGCAAAACTGCCGCATTTGGCCTCCCTCTCCTCGATCACCTGGATCCGTCGGATGACAGTGTTCAAGCATTGATCTTGGCTCCGACCCGTGAGTTGGGTCAGCAAATAGCAGAACAAATCGATTTGTTTTCCAAACATCTCAAAGGGATCAAAAGCGTCGCTGTTTACGGAGGTGCCAATATTTCGACGCAAATCAGCCAACTCAAACGACCTCGCCATGTGGTCATTGCAACTCCCGGGCGACTCATTGACTTGGTCAAAAGAAAAGCATTGAAGCTCGATCAGATCAAGTACCTCGTTCTGGATGAGGCGGACGAAATGCTCAACATGGGCTTCAAAGACGAGCTGGATACGATCCTCGAATTTACACCAGACACAAAGAAAACATGGCTATTTTCTGCGACCATGCCAAGAGAAATCCGGCGCATGGTGAAGCAGTACATGGAATCGCCTTTCGAAGTAAGTGTTGATCCAAAGACCACTGTCAACGCCAACATTGAGCACAGATATGCCGTCGTAAAGCAAGCGGATAAGACCGAAGCCATGTCGCGGTTTTTGGAACTTGAACCGGACTTGTACGGTGTTGTTTTTTGCAGAACTCGAAGGGACACGCAGGCGTTGGCTGAAGATCTGCTGAAGATGGGATTCCGTGCAGACGCATTGCACGGCGAAATGTCGCAGCCTCAGCGCGATCGGGTAATGAGCCGCTTTAAGAACCGCGATCTTCAAGTATTGATCGCAACCGATGTAGCGGCTCGTGGCATTGACGTCAATGACCTTACACACGTTTTCCACCACTCACTCCCAAGTGAGCAGGCTTATTACACGCATCGTTCTGGAAGGACAGCACGCGCCGGTAAAAAGGGAATCTCCCTCGCCTTCATCAGCAACCGAGAAAAAGGCTACGTCAACCGCATGTCGCGTGAAATGGATATTTCTTTCGAAGCTGTCGACATTCCAGGTGCTGAAGAAATCGTGCAGGCACGAATGATGAACTGGGCTAAGGAAGTGCTCGATCAAAAGGCCTTTGATCGCGTTCCCTTCGACCTCATCATGCAGATGAATTTACTCTTTGAGGAAACCCCAAAAGATGAAATGATTGCACGGCTGGTAGCGCGTGAATTGGCTCGTCTAAATGTAGACTCCGGTCGGGACATCAATCAGCGTGCGCAGCAAGACGGCGACCGATCGCCTCAACGCAGAAGCTCCTCGGGAGGATACAGTCGTTCAAGAAGTTACTCCAAACCTCGCGGTGGCTTCAAGAAATCCGGTGGGGGCGGAAGCTCAAGTGGCAACGGACGCAAAAATCGAAGCACAGCAAATGGCTCGAGCAGCAGCGATCGCAAAAAGTATGGTGGATTCGGAAAATCTGGCGGCACTGGAAATTCCGGAGGAGGATTCAAAAAAAGAAAGTCCGGTGGAAAGGGCAAGCGCACCGGATTCGGATCAAAGCCTTTCCGAGGATAACAGTGTCAGAGATTTCACAGTTACAGTAGATAATTCATGGACGAAAACGCGGAGTGTCCTCCTGCGATTACCTCTTCCATGAGCTGTTTCTGATCTTCAGAACATGCAACGAGTGTGCGAATCGAAAAAGATCGCAACGCAGCTTTTACGCTCAATGTGCTCACGGCACTGTCCTTCCGACCTGTAAATGGCAAAGCATCCGGTCCACGCTGGCATGAAGCATTGATATTGACGCGGCAAACCTGATTGACCAGATGGTCAATGCATTCCCCAGCGGCTTGAGCGTCTCTCGTGAAAATACTGACCTGTTGGCCGTAGTTGCTTTCAGCAACATCCGTCAAGACTTCTTCAAAATCATCAAATTCTAACACTGGACAAACGGGCCCAAACTGTTCCTCCCGAAAAATAGCTGTATCTCGTTGTGTGGGAAAAAGAATCGCTGGAAAAAAAACATTTCCTTCGACCTCTCCTCCACGTGCATTAACCACGTGAGCACCTTTGGATATTGCCTCATCTACATAAGATTGCATGTACTTCACTTTGCCCTGCTCAGGCAATGGTGTGATATCCGCGTTCTCAAATGGACTGCCGCTGACCAACTCATCAGTTGCCTTGGAAAAAGCCTCGAGAAACTCCTTTCGGATGAGCTTATGAACATAAATGACCTTCATGGCTGTACAACGTTGACCGTTGAAACTCCAGGCGCCTTTTACACATTCCTTCACCGCCAAGTCAATGTCAGCATCATCAAAAATGATTGCTGGGTTTTTGGCTTCCAATCCAAGCACTTGACGCACTCGATTCGGCTTCGGGTGCTGAGAAATGAGCGCATTGCTGCTTTTACTATTCCCGATCAAAGCCAAAACATCAATTTTTCCCGTCTTCATGATGGGCGCCGCAAGTGTACGGCCTCGACCAAAAATGACATTGACCACGCCTGGTGGGAAGCTTTCTGCAAACGCATCAAGCAATGGCGTGATGAGCAAAACTCCATATTTCGCCGGCTTAAAAACACACGTATTCCCCATCAGCAAGGCAGGCAAAAGCACGCAAAATGTTTCATTCAATGGATAATTGAACGGACCTAGGCACAGCACCACACCAATCGGTCCTCGACGAATTTGAGCAAGTGTGCCATTTACTGAGGTGATGTGACTCCCTTCCCGATGTAAATTTTTGTATTCCTCTACCGTTTCTTTCAAGTAAATCACGGTTCGGTCAAATTCCTTTTCGGCATCAGACCTTTTTTTGCAAATCTCCCACATCAGCAGATTGACAACTTCTTCCCGTTTTGGCGCCATTAATGCGATGAATTTTTCCATCGCTTGGATGCGAACGCTTGCGTCTGCTGTTGGCCAAGCACCCCGACCAAAGTCATAAGCGCTGCGGGCGGAATCAAGTGCTGAGAGCGCTGAAGCCTCATCCATATCTGGGGCACTGCCCAAGCGAACACCTGCATTTTCTCCGTCTTCAGACAAGCTATTCTCTAGGATTGGGCTTACCACTTCTGCTGAAGCTCCCGCCCATTGCAGCAAGTCACCGTTGATTAGATAGGTTTTGTGCTCTAGGGCTAATGGTGACGATGGTGTTTTCATAAGAAAATAACCAATGCCTGATACACTTGTTCAATCCTCAAAATATCGGGAGAATGAGCGGCCAGTCAAGTGGTTTAAAATAAATCCAAGACTGAAAAATGATCGCAATCACAACGCACACCTCACTGTCATTGCCCTCACGCATCCACCAAGCCGCCTATGTGCCGTTTGCGTCAGTGGATCACTGAAAACCGCGATCTTCTTCCATCGGATAAGATTGCCGTGTACAATCCCGCTGGCCAACTCTGGACGTCTAGCTTGCCTTGAAGCAAAGCACCTTGGAAAACCATGGAGCCACCAGCATCAAATACACAAATCGACTCTAATCCTCCCCATGTGATGCTCGAACGAGTTGGGTTGGGAAATCCGGCAGGGCTGTCATTGATTCCCAAGGTAGGGACATCGAGGCTAGCATCTCGGACGCGAATCAATTGTTCATCTTCGAATTGCTGGTCCGGAATGTTCCAAAATTCACACGGGATGTATCCATCCCATCCTGCATCAGGCTCAATCATAACCGTGAATCTTTCACCTGGAAAGATATCTAGCTCAACCACTTCCAACGGCTCTGGCAATGGCCTCCCATCGCTCATGTAACAAGTGGCATGCAATTCCTCTGGAAAATCCAAACGCAAAAGGCTGTACGCCATTGAGCCAAGGCGCAATGCGATGGGCTGACCAGCTTCAAACGTTATGATATGTTCCGCTTGCTCCAGCTGATTACCTGAAACACCATTGACCATAAAAACATCTGGGCGAATATCGTGGAAAGGAAAAGACTGCACCGGATTCATATTCGTCTCTATGGCCAAGTCACTGAACAAAATTGGAGCATTTTCGGCATAGGCAGGTCCTCCGTCGTATAGCATCATGTCCGGTCGATTGACTAAAATCATTCCATACATGCCCATTGTCAAATGCAACGTCGTCGTCACATGGCAATGGTAAAGGAACGTCCCTGGGTGATTCGCCGTAAAAGAATAGGTCGCCTCCTCCCCTGTAGTAACATAAAAACTTGTCGCAGGCACACCATCATTGACTTGGTCAACGTCTAGACCATGAAGGTGAATGGTATGACTTTCTGGACTCGGATTCGTGAAATTCAACTGTACAAAATCATTTTGGTTGTACTCCAACAAGGGTCCTGGCAAAGTAATGTAGCCGTCAGCCACCCAACCATAACCCCAGATGGGAATTGCCGTTCCATCCGACAAGAAAGTAAAGCCCTCCATACCGGAAAAAAGCTGAGGCGGAGCCATTTGTCCTGAACAAAGCAAGGACCCAGAAAATGCACAAATCAGGACAAAGATTCGAAACTGTCTCATGGCATGACGTGGATTTGGGTGATCATACCACCCGGATAAAAACCGGCGTTGGTGACAGCAATCAAGTTGTGATTATGAACAGGATACATTCCAATCTGATTCGCCACGAGCTGGACGACAAGAGCTTCACCTCTGAGGATTGGGGATGTGTCCTTCGACCACCCGACGCGCTCAGGATGGAGCGTGCTGCTCACGATGGTCACATGAAACCCATGAAAATGGAAGACATGGTCCATGAATCCATGATTCACAATTGAAATCAAACAGGTATCACCTAAGCTCATCGTAACAAGGGCATCAACATCATCGACGGTTGCAGGATAGGTGCGTTCATTGATGGTGAACTGTTCCGGAATGTATGGCGCATCCCACGCAATGGGCAAACCCAGATCTGCTGCCACCATTCTGTCGATAGACCAATCTCCTAAGTTCCAGTGGAAAAGCGGGAAATCAACATCCAAACCCACCTGCAGTTGACCGCTTGCGCCTAAGACGCGACCAACTTCATTTGTCAGGCCGAATCGGTAGGCGCCTGCGGCAAGTGCCGGGATATTCAATGACAAAGTATCAAATCCTCCAATCTCCCATTCCTGCTCTCCCTCTGCCTCAAGCTTCCATGTGTGCATAATGCTGTCAGAATTGATCAAGACGAGCGTTGACAATTGGTCAGGCACCCTGGAAAGCGTCGCATTGATGCTAGTCCAGTCCGAATTCGCATTGAATCGGATGGATTGCACAGAATCCGGAATGTGCGGCCATTCTCCACGAGCAATCCACAGTGAATCCTGCGCCGAAGAGGTCCAAGACATCATGGACAAAAACATGACTATCAGATACCTAGATATCTTCATAAGTCAAAAATAACCAAGAAACTTGGACGGAAACAGAAATGAACAAAACCTGCTAATTCATGTCCCCATAGTGACACATTAAACGCATTGAATCAACAACGCCAATGCATACGTTCTTCTTTCGGCACAAAGGTCCAGGCCAAAATCCGCGCTGACTTATTGCCAGTGCCCATGGAAATTGTTTTGACCTCAGCAGGACGAACTGTTTTCAACGTAGCATACAAAGCCTTCAGATGTGACTGTTTGGAAACCAGTGTGGTGAACCAAAAAACATTGGCGGCATAATTCTGACTTTCTCGAATCAATGTTTGGATGAACTGCATTTCACCACCTTCACAAATTAACTCCTTGTGCAAACCGCTAAAATTCAGCATTGGATTCGAAGCCCTACCGCCTGAAAGATTCCTCGTTTTTCGCATTGTTCCTTGGGCCGCCTCTTCGGCACTTGCATGAAAGGGAGGGTTGCACATGGTGAAAGTGAAGCGATCTAATTCGGAAACAACACCCCGCAGTATACGAGAGTCATTTGGCTGATGCCGCACTTCCAAGAGCCCTTGAAGCAAATCATTGACCTCGACAATTTTCTGCACGGATTCCAATGATCCTTCCATAATATCAGATCCAACAAATGACCATCCATATTCCACAATTCCTACGATGGGATAAATGGCAGTCGCACCAACTCCTATATCGAGCGCTTGAATCCCCGGCCCTAGCGGAATGTTTCCGAAATGATTTGCCCGCAACAAATCGGCCATATGGTGCAGGTAATCCGCTCGCCCGGGTACAGGTGGGCAGAGATTTGCCTCAGGAAAATCCCAATGCCTCAAACCGTAGTCACTGAGAATGATCGCTCGATTGAGCAATTTCACGGCCTCTGGACGCGCAAAGTCAATGGTATCTTCCCCGCGTTTGGACTTTTGAATGAAGCCCCCCAGTTCGGGAAGGCATGCGACCAGTTCGGAAATCTGATAGCGCTTAAGGTTCCTATTGCGGGGGTGCATTCGATGTTCTGATGAACGTTTACTACTCTTGGTTTGCGGTGAAGGCACGGCGCAAGTTACAGCCAATTGAAATGGCACCAATTCGCATTCATTGCGTCTTAACTTGCTTCCCATGTGGAAAGAAATCGACAACAAGCTCATTTGCGAACAACAATTTGAATCGTTTACAACGGCATTTTCATTTTTGAATGAAGTAGCTGCGCTGGCAATGCAATTCAATCATCACCCCACCATCATCAACGAATACACCCGCGTTCGGCTTGAATTGACCACGCATGATGCCGGAAACGTAATCACAGAATTGGATCGACAACTCGCCGAAGCCATCGAGCGCAAAATGAAAAGGTCATCCGCTATGTGACACCGGGCATTGCTTTATCGATACCGCACCATTCAATCAAAACCACCTGAAGGCTGTTCGCTCAAGTTACCTTTTAACGACCCAACCTGTTGACTTGAGGGCTTCAACTCGTCCAATGCATTCGCGCTGAAAATGTCGCATACAGTGTCGACCTTTGCGCCATCAGATCGTCAATAGAAAAAACCAAAGCCTCCCTAAAACGGTTTCAAATCGCTCCGTTCATGCCATTCAGAGACGTTCGGTTCTGGATTGTCGTGTTCGCCATCATCCGACTGGTCAACATCACCTTACCACCGATCGAAGTCGGTCATAATTGGCGGCAATCCACTGGACTCATGGTTGCCCGGAATTTCTTCGAAGGCCCATTTGACCTGATGCATCCCAAAGTAGATATGGCCGGTGACCTCAGTGGAATTACCGGCATGGAATTCCCTCTTCTAAACGCACTGCATGCAGGATTGGCTCATCTTTTTGGCTGGTCCGATTGGTACGGGCGTTTGATTGTTCTGATCTTCAGCAGCCTTGCCATGTGGAGTTTGTTTTCTCTCCTCCGCAGGGCAATCGACCGTCGATGGGCCAGGGATACTGTGTTGATTCTGATCACGTCCTTGTGGTTCATTTATAGCCGTAAAATCATGCCAGATGTCTTCAGCTGCAGCCTGGTCATCATTGGCACACACCTCCTCGTGATTAGTTGGGGAACGAAAAATCGCACTCGAAAAGTCCTAGGGTCTTTGCTCGCATCTTGCGCCATCATTCTGGGTTTGCTGTCCAAATTGCCCGCTGGAATCCTCCTCTTAGGCATGCTTCCATTTCTGCCCAAGTTGCTGCCCAATCCACGCTACCTCTGGACGTTTGCCTGGTTCATTCCTGGTGTAGTCTTGGTGACGTACTGGTACTACTTCTGGGTCCCCCATCTCGTAACAGACTACGGTTTTTGGCATTTTTTCATGGGCAAATCCATCGGAATCGGAGCCCAGGAACTCGCCACCCATTGGCAAATTGCTGCCATGCACATCATTGACCATGCCCTAAAGTTCATCGGATTTGGATGTTTCTTGGCCGGGTTGGTGTTGCTTTTTCGAACGGGGCAACGGCGTGTACTCTTGGCCCTGCTTTGTGCCTTTTTTGGCCTCGCCATTGTTGCCATAAAAGCCGGTGACACTTTCGTTCGGCACGATTACTACATTTTGCCTTTTGTTCCATTTATGGCCATTGCAGCAGCATTTACAATTCAAAAAATCCCCATGCGCCGCTGGCGTGTGGCCGCATTGGCACTGGTCATGCTGGAGGGACTTGCCAACCAAGCCCATGATTTTTTTCCGTCCTCCGATCAACGCGCAATTCTGAGTCTCGAATCGGCCCTGGATGAGGTCTCGCGTCCCGAAGACTTGATCGTGATTAACTGCGGTCCGTCACCCACACCCATGTATTTTGCGCATCGAAAAGGCTGGGTGCTCAGCGGGGTTGAAATTGAATCATCCCGACGGGAACTCATCCTAAAAGGGGCCACGCATATCGTTTGGCTCCAGCAATTATGGAAATCTGGACCTCTACCAGAGGGACGAGTCCAATCATCTGCGGATTCGCCTTGGTCCATTGAATCACTCATTCCGTCCGCCCAAGATTAAATTCCAAGGTGCCCCGTCTTCACTCGTGAATGACGGGGGACCCGCGGACACTTTGCTTTTCAATCTTTGAATGGATTCAAGGAATCCCGTGTCTATTCGTTTCAGACTAATTTTGTACCATGCGGAATTCCTCCTCCCTCTTGTTTCTTTTTGCGCTGCTCATTACCCGTTCGACGTTTGCCCAAACCTTGGATGACTTGGAATTTGGAACGCCCGAAAGCCTTGATATAGCCACATGGAATATCGAATGGTTTCCAAAAAATGGAACCGCAACCATCGACCGCGTCAAAGCCATTGTTCAAAACTTGGAAATCGATCTTTGGGCCATCCAAGAAATCGACGATACAACGGTGTTCAAAGGCATGATTGAAGATCTGGAAAGCTACGACTACATCCTTATGGATGGGTGGTTTGGCGGACTCGTATACGTTTATAATTCCAGTGAAATTGAAGTGCTTGATGCATTTGAAATTTACACCGAATCCCCTTTTTGGAGTCCATTGCCTCGCTCCCCCCTAATCCTTCACTTCGCGTTCAACGGTGAGCCA
>MDTC01053434.1_pt1 | contig 14045 bp, 18 predicted proteins | sample 811181 | NCBI WGS metagenome assembly MDTC01 (sample SAMN05326644, study PRJNA326480) | marine metagenome | isolation source: seawater | place: Pacific Ocean: North | collected 2011
TGAGGTATTATTGGCTCAGTTACAGAAGGTTCAGTTACAGAAGGTTCACTTACAGAAGGTTCACTTACAGAAGGTTCAGTTACAGAAGGTTCACTTACAGAAGGTTCACTTACAGAAGGTTCACTTACAGAAGGTTCAGTCACAGAAGGTTCACTTACAGAAGGTTCAGTTACAGAAGGTTCAGAAACATCTCCAGATTTTAATATTTTATTACATTCTAATACTAATAAAAATAATTCATTAATTAACTTCTTCCTATCCATATTATAATTCTTATTCTCAAATAATTCATTACACTTTATATTCATATAATTAAATGTATTTCTATCAACATTATCCATATCATATTTGAATATTTCTTGAATTGTCTTTGACTCTTTTAAAACAGGGTTCGCGTCAATTATCTCTTGGAGACGATATAACTCAATCATCTCAATATACCGTGCCTTCCCTTTTTTATCCCTAAATAATAAATTAGATGATGGTAAATATTGAATCTCATCATTAGATAATAATATCTGAAATTTTATTTCAATATCACTTAAACCCTTACCACCACTCATATTACTAATACTCTCTGAAGAAACTGTCATACTAGGCTTATAGTCTTTATCATTGTCGTCCACCGAAGGAAGAGAAGGTAGTTCTCTAAAAGGGACATTCACATTTCTACGGTTTTTTGTTTTTCTTCTACGATGTTTTGACCGACGTTTTGTTCTTCTACGGTTCTGTGTTCTTCTTATTCGGTTTTTTGTTCTCCTACGATTATTTGTTCTCCTACGATTATTTGTTCTCCTACGATTATTTGTTCCCCTACGATCATTTGTCCTTCTACGGTTATTTGATGTCCTTTTATGAAGTTTTTTCCTCTTTCTATTATATTTTAATGTTTTCATATATTTATAGAATATATTTAAATTTTATTTTTATCATTTAATATTTTATTTAATATTTTCTTTGTTATTTTAGTTTCACCAAAATATTTATAATTATTTAGAATATTCATCATTTTTATATTTTTATCATAATCATATTTAGTTTCATTATTATTATCTATATTCAAAAAAAATTCTATAATATCATCATAATTATAATTCCGATTTTTAATATAAATAATACTCTTACAAATATAATGATTATATAAAATATTTATATCATTTCTATCTATATAAATATATTTATTAATTAAATATAAAGGATAAAATAAATTAAATATCATTAAATATTCAATTAATTGATAATTATTATTAACAGAATAATAATAATTATCAAAATAAAGATAATCTCTATAAATCTTATCAATAATATTAATATTATCTATTATTATAGGTAAATTATCAATAATATTCAATGATATAATATTATAATCATTAATAGTATTATTAATAATATCATTAATATCATATTTATCATAATTTTTAATAAGTTTTGTTACTATATTTATTGAATTATATTCATCTAACTTATATTTATTTATTTTTATAAAATTATCCTTATAATATTCAATATTGATTTTAATAGAATTAAAATTATAATTTGATTCTATAACTAATTTCTTTATTTCATCATTATCCATTTCACTATTTTTTAAAAAATATTCCTTTGTATAAAAGATATATTCTTTATCACTTATATTAATATCAATAATTTTTACTTTATCATCTGAATATATTTTTTTTAAATTATTATTATCTATATTATTAATTATCATAATAATTGGATTCTTAATTTCATTTATTTTTAAAAACCATTTATAAATTGATTGAAATAATTTTTTATCAGTTTTTAAAATATAATTTAAATCATCTATAATCAAACCTTTCTCTTTTTTAAAATTAGATATTATAGAATTAATACTAATCTTATTTAATTTTAATTCTAAAAATTCATTAAAATTAAATTTTGCCTTACAATTATCAATATCTACTCTCAAATTTGAATGATTTCTCAATATATATTCAGATAATGAACTTTTAAAAGTCCCCTTATTACCCTTAATTAATAATATTTTATTTTTATAATCACCATCAATCCATTGATTAATATATTCTTGATAATTATTTTTTGAAAGTAAATATTCAAATAATGAATTATCCATAATACTTAAAATCAAACAACATTTAAATATTAATAATGGAAAATTTTATAGATTGTTCTAAAGTTAAAGTTCAAAAATTTAAAAATAAAGGTTATAGTGTTCTCGCAAATCAAAATATAAAAAAAAATGATCTCATTGAAAAAGGTATCATTCAAAGAATTGATTATGATGGTAATAAAAATACACATCTTTTTACTTGGAGTGAAGATAGAAAAACATGGGGTTTTGGGTCAGGATGTTCCACATATTATAATACATCATTAACCCCCAATGTTGAAATGAAAAGAGACTTTGAAAATGATTTATTCCAAATTTATGCATTACAAGATATCAAAAAAAATGAAGAATTAACTCATAAATATAAAAGTTTAAAATGGAGAGAATGTTTTGAAGATATTCGTAATATTTTAGATATGAATTTATCATAAAATTAAATTTGATAAGTTATATTTAATTAATAAAAATTATTATATGATCCCTTATAAGAATAAAAAATATTTAACCGATTCAAAAGGATTGAAAAAAAAAATAGAAAAATATGGTGTTGCAATCATTCCTAATATTTTAAATGAAGATGAAATAAAATCAATGAATCAAGGGATGTGGGATTATTTAGAACATATCACACAATCATTTGAAATACCTATGGACCGTAATGATTCTAAAACATGGGTTGAATATTTAAAATTATATCCTATTCATTCAATGTTACTTCAAAGATATGGTGTGGGTCATTCACAATTTGTATGGGATTTAAGACAAAATGAGAAAATTGTCAATGTTTTTTCAGAATTATGGAAAACACCAAATGAAGAACTTCTAACAAGTTTTGATGCTGTATCATTTCATTTTCCACCGGAAGAAACGAATAGGGGATGGTTTCATAATTTATGGTATCATACAGATCAAAGTTATGTTCGTAATGATTTTGATTGTGTTCAAAGTTGGGTTACAGGATATGATGTAGATGAAGGTGATGCTACATTAGCATTTATGGAAAAAAGTAATAATTATCATAAAGAATTTAGTGAAAAATTTAACATTCAAAACAAAAATAATTGGTATAAATTAAATCGTGAAGAACAAAAATTTTATGAAGATAAAGATTGTAAAGAAAGAAAAATTAAATGTTCTGCGGGATCAATGGTATTTTGGGATAGTCGCACAATCCATTGTGGTTCTGAACCAATGAAAGATAGAAAAGAAAAAAAATTAAGAAATGTTGCTTATTTATGTATGAAACCAAGGAAATTTTCAACAGAAACATTAATAAAAAAAAAACAAAATGCTTTTCAAAATTTAAGAATGACAACACATTGGCCTGAAAAATCAAACTTATTCCCAGTTCAACCAAGAACTTATGGAGGACCTCTCCCAAATGTAACAGATATTAAACCACCACAATTAAATGATTTAGGAAAAAAATTAGCTGGATTTTAATAAAAATTATATCTCTAATTGATTGATTATTTAATGGCCCTGACATTCATAAACTTCCCAACCTTCTTTTGGTTCACCTTCCTTGGAAAATATTTTAGATTCAATACAATTACAATTCGTACAATAATATTCTACAGGAATATGAATATTATTACAAGGAAAATTTTTCCATTTATCAGCTTCCCCATTTGCTTCTCTTCCAGCCCTTTGCCAATCTTGATATTTAAATGATCCATAACGAATAATAAATTTATTCGTGCTAGTGGAAGGTCCCTGGAGTGGGTCAGGACGTCCGTGAAAATTATTTATACCTTTTTTATATCCAATTCTGTTCTTTATTTGGTAATCAGGATATGAATTCATTTCACCTATTCCATTACCTATATCTTGTTTAGGGATACGAATATATAATTTATTTTTATGAGATGTCGAATTCAACAAGCTAACACAATGTCTCCAATGTAGTGTAATACCTGAATAATAACATTTTCCATTTTCTGCTACATAACAGGCCCAATAATTATTGCATAGCATTCTATTTTTCATTTGTTTTTCATCTACTAATTCACCCGAAAAAGGTGTAGTAGTATCATTAATATTGTTATTAATACACATATTATCTAAGGCTAACCATAAATATTCAACATCCCAAACCGTATTCTCTTGTATTATTTTCATAATTTTTTTATTTTGATTTTTCAAATAAATATTTTCTTTCATTAATTGTTCTATTTTTTCTTCCATACTATCAAGTCTATCTTTTTCTTTAGGAATGATTATTTCTATCTCAAATGAATATAATCCTTCATGAATTAATATAACTTTTAGATTATCACCATCTAGTTCTATTTTGGATTGAACATATTCATTTCCATTATTCAATGAAGAATTTAATATATCATAAAACTTTTCAAAATTAGGAAAATATTGAGAATTTTGTTTCCAAAATTCATCTTCGGAATTAATTTTATGAATATAATTAATATTAGTCATTGTATTTGTAATTTTAAGATTAATTGTATTTGAAATATAATTACATTCCGAAATAAATTCAGATGTAATTGGTTCAGCATGAATAATTGCATCTCTTTCAGTTAACCTCTCACACAACACCATCAAACGCTCTTGTTCGGGATGTAGTGGTGCTGGAGCAGGTGATGGTGCTTCGGTTGATGCTGCGGATGTTTCATGTTGATAAGCGTTTTTATATTGAATTTCAGGACGAATATGAGGATTATTTCTAGTTTCAGGGATCATTCCTAAAGCAAGAACATCTTTCCACATCACGGCCGACTGCACCCCATTACCACGTAGACCGCCTTTAGGAATATAATCATTCAGAAATTCATCTGAATTACGATCGTGTCCACTATATTTACGATAATTAAGTTGGTTGGAACCTTCATTTCCCAAATTCCCGTTATGATGATACATTGTTTAGAGTATAAAGATACTTTTAATTAAAAAAAATTAATCAAATTTTAATATTCTTGTATCATTAAATATTACATAAATATTTGTTGTGTCTTCCTAAATTTTTCACGACAAACTAAACATTTATTATCTTCATATTTCTCAGAACATTTCTTACAAATACAAAAATGACCACAAGGTAAAAATGCGATTTCTCGTTTATTCTCAAAACAGATAATACATAATTCATCATCACTTACACCCTTCATAAATTTATCATCTTTCCATATACCTTCATTAATGATTTCACCATATTCATTAAATTCCTTACCATATCCATTTCTTTTATCATCTTTAAAAATACCATCAAATATTAATCTATTTTTATAATATTCTTTACAAATTCCATTTTTAATATTATCACGCCACATACCACTAAAAATGACCTGATTATTTTCATATTGCTTACCTTTACCACATCTTACACTATATTTCCATTCACCACTAAATTTTATTTTCATTTTTTTCCAATGATATGTACCCTTTCCATCATATTCACCCTTGACAAATTCTCCTTCATAATATTCATTCGCATTAATAATTAATTTACCATATCCATGAAATCGTCCATACATATATCCACCATCATACTTTAATTTTCCAGATTTATCATATAATTTACATTCACCACAAAACCTTCTTGGTATTTCATTAATCTCATCAATGAAAATATGATTCTCATATAATATCATATCTAATGGATTATTACGATATCTATTCTTTTTCCATCGTTTAAAATATTTCTTTATTAAATCAAGCTTCATTGGTGATATCCCATTTGGTGGTTTAATCTCCATAATTTTTCTTTCAAATAAAGTAAAATACTATTCAAATTTGAAACCATTTATCCTCATACCATATTAATTTAATTCCACTTTGCCCATTTAAAATAGCTGAGTTGCTACCATCATTCTTTCTATATTCATGATTATCTCCATTCTCCTTTTTTAAATTAACATTAGACCCATAGTTAATTAACATAATCATCTGACCGTCCATACCATCTTCAAATATTAAATTAATTCCCGGACTGGTATCAATTATAATTAATGGTTTATTAAGATCAATGGTTCCAGCACTAGTTATTTTTTGAAAATCATAAATAATTTTATCTGTAAATTTATTAACTTGTAAATTATTTGATACTTCTAAATTATAAAATTTTTCATTTGTTAAACATCCTTGTTCTCCCATTTATTATAAATCATAAAAAAATAATTTATAAATATTTATGATTAATTTCATTTTAGGATAAATGAATTTCACAATAATGTTTTCCATAAATTGCAGTCTTATTACAATCCAAATCTAAACATAATGATAATCCTTCTCTTTGACTACAATGATTACAATCACAATTTAACAATTCAAATGTTGGTCTTTTAATATCATTTGTTAAATGACGACAACTATTCCCATAAGGTCCTGAACCAGGTCCTATATGGTAATGTCGGTTATGTCCGTCTTGATTATTTATTAATCTACAACCACATAAGAAACACCAATGATTACCACATTGACAAAAGATAAATTTACAATCATTTGGTTTAATTGTTCGTACACCACAATGAGGACATTTCTTAATTTCTTCTGGAACATCACATTCTTGACATAGAAACATTTCTTTTTTGATAACTATTTCATCTCCTTCGGCATTTGCACATTCTGCATTAATTCCCTTTACTTTTATATCATTCCAAATATAAGGTCTTTGTTTTCTATTTTTTAATATTCTTGGAGTACATTCAGGACACGGTCCATATATTTTTCCTTCAATCATTTTTGGTAAACATTCTAAATTTTGGTCATTGATATGGATATTTGTTGATTGTTGTTTTTCAATTCTTGATAAGATAAAATTATAACGAAATAATATATTAAATAATTCATATTGAGAATAATTAATATTTTGAATATAATCTTTTCGTTTCATCCATTCTTCACGATTTAAAAGTCTATCTTTCATTAACCACCGAATATAACGAAAGGAAAATATTTTATTACAAAATAAACATTTCATAATATTAAATTTAATATCAAACATCTTTCCTTTAAAATATTCAATAAGACACGATTCACATATATTCTTACCACAACAAGGTGTAATTATCATATTATATGATTTCTCATTACAACATATATAACATATTGAATTTTCTTGAATAATAGAATTTGTTATTTTTTGATTGTTCATAAATATATGATATTGAAATTCAGGATTATAAAATTTAATTAGTTTATCAGCATTTGAAATTGTTAATTTTTTATCTTTATTATCAAAATATTGAAATAACCTTATATCCAGCTTCTCCATAAGATTAATATAACGATTAATCGTATTATATGATAATTTTGTAGGGATTTTTTTTTTATCATAACCATTTAATGTATATAATACATAAATATCATTTATCTTTTGAAATGTATCGTTCATTATTTTGATTAAATGAATTACAAAATTAATCAAATTTGAAAATTATATTATTCTTTTTAATATAATTCAAATTAAAAAATGAGAATGTTTAATTTAATCTCAAAAGAACCATGTTATTATAAATTTAAATTACCTTCTTTAAAATCGGAAATATATCTTATTCGTTGGAATAAAAATTCAAAATCATTAATTCATAATCATAATGGAAAAAATTGTCATTTTATTATCCTTAATGGTAATCTTAAAGAATATATTTATGAAAATAAAAATATGAAATCATTAAAAGATCGTCATCTTTTGAAACCATTTCAAATAAATTTCATTAATGATGATATTGGATATCATCAAATAATGAATATGAATCATAAAAATATATGGAGTTTACATCGTTATCTTTAATCTTTTATAATTTCTAATTTAAATTTGATAATATTTTTATTCATATTAAAAATAATAATGTTGAATTGTTTTCATAAAAAAAAGAATCAATATAAACAAAATAAAATTATACCTCTTCCTCAAATAAAAGAAGAAAAAATATTTCTTTCAAATAAATTATTTTGTTCGGGATGTAAAGAATATTTTGATGATTTAGAAAAATTTATTATTTGTGGTGGTTGTAATAAATATTTTCATTGTAAAATTGCTGGAGAATGTATTGGAAGAAATTGTATGAATCCAGGTTTTGATGGATATATTCATCGTACAAAATATTGTTATTGTTGTATTCAATTATATTATGGTGATAATAAATGTCTTTGTAAATCATGTCAATTATAATTTATTTAAAAAAATATCATCTTAAAATATTTATTAATAGAATGATACAAATGTATGTAAAAACAAAAAAGAATAATATTGTTATCTTAAATGGTATTCGTGATTCATTTCGTTGTCGTCAAAGAAACAAAGATAAAAAAGATAAATTTAAATTTATAAGTTATAAAAACATGTTAAAAGAAACAAAAAAAATTAAAAATCGGGTTTATGGTCCTTATCAATTTGAAACCGTAGCGAGATTATAAATTATTTTTTTATAAAATAAGTTATTTAAAATTTGATTCAAAATTAAATTATAATTAATACTATAAAATATGGAACCTGACCAAGGGGAATTTTTACCTGGGTTTTTTACTGAACCTGAAAATTTATTAAATTATGATTTTAATCTTAATCATTTTTTGGATAATGATAAATATGATGAATCATTTTATATTGATAATTTAACATTACCTGGTGATAAAAAAGATTTATGTGAATCATTCTTTAAAAGTATTTTATTTGGATATAATCATATTTATGTTATGAAAATCCTTGAAAAAATTGGATATGAAAAAAATATTTGTTTACCTATTATTCATAAATGGGATAATCAAAATATTAAAATTAATAATTTTGTAATTATTTCTCATCCAGATGATGCAGAAAGAATTTGTAAAAAACATATAAAAAAAGCTCCAAATCTTAAACAATTATTAAATACAAGTGTTATTTCAACAACTGATAATGAAGATTGGAAAAATCAAAGACAAACAATGAATATGGCATTTTTACCTAAACAATCATTAGGCGAAGTTTTTCCAATTAGTCAAAAAAGGGCAAATCATTGTTCTGATTTATTAAAAGAAGTTTCTGAAAATTATACCAAAAGTGTTGATATGAGTGATTTCTTTCTGAATGAAACACAAGCTCAACTTCAATTAGCTATGTTTGGTTTTACTGATGAATTTCAAGAAAAAACAAATAAAAATGTAAGGAATGCTTTTCTAGGAATCAATCCATTATATCTTGAAACTTTTGCAAGAGAAGCCTATCAAGAAATATTACAATCAAATGGACCTCTTAGTGAAGTTATTAAATCATCTTCAAAAGATGAAATTCAGTTTATTGGTAATATTCTTATTTTTGCATTTGCGGGTCATGATACAACAGGTCATACATTATCTTGGTTATTATATGAATTATGTAAACATCCTAAATATAAACAAGATTTAATTCAAGAAATTGATGAATATTGGTTAAATCATAATGAAGAAACATATGGTTCATTCAAAGAATTACCTTTTATGACAAAATGTATCACGGAAACATTACGATTATGGCCTGCACTTGCAAATGGAACTTATCGTGAATTAGAAGATGATGAAGAAATTATTGGTTTAAATGGTGAAAAAACATTTGTTCCTAAAGGAACTTATTGTCAAATTATGAATTGGACTCGTCATAGAAATCCAGATCTATGGGGTGATGATGTTAATATATTTAATCCTTATCGTGAATTTAAAGATGAAGAAATTTGGGATTATAAAGGTTTTGGAACATCACATGTTTCCTCCGAAAGATTTAGTCCATTTACTTATGGACCAAGACATTGTGTTGGAAAAAATTTTTCACAAATGGAAATGAGATTAATTCTTCTTAATCTTTTCAAGAATTATGATTTTGTTCTTGATTCAAAACAAAAAGAAACAATTAATAATCCAAAATATATGGGAATTAATACATTCACAATGGGTCCACAAAATGTTTATGATGGAATTCTTGGTATGTATGTGAATGTTATTCCAAGAAAATCTAAATTATAATATAATAATATAATATAAATGAAAATAATACATTTTCATTTATTAAATTTGATTATTAAATTATTTTTTAGTAATTAATATTACTATCATATTGATATTATGGAGTCAAAAGATATAATTTATACAGAATTTGATGATTCCCCTTGTTCTTCAGATTCAAATTCAATAAAAAAAAATCATTGGATAATTAGAGTCGCTGATGGTATTAATTTTAGAAATAGTGTGAAACCATTTTGGGGGATGAAAAAAGGAAGAGGAGGTTGTATTAAATCCTTGTTTCTGAATAATGTAAAAAAAGGAGATATATTATGGTTTTGTACAAATAAAAATAATGGTGGTAAGGCTATAGGAATGGCCGAATATACAAGATGTTATGATAGAGAAGATGAACCATTAATTCAAATCAATACATATTCAAATAAAGAACAAGGATGGATTGGTGATGATAATTGGAATTTACAAATACATTATACTAAATTATATAATACAGAAAAACAAAATATCCATGTATTACTGAGTGGTCCTTCACCTATTATAGAATATAAACCTTATACTGAAAATCAAAAGAATATAGAAGATCTATATAAACATTATAAAGGATTTACTTTTTATGGTGTTTATAATAATTAAGGATTTTGTAAAATTTCTTTATATTTTTCATGTTTTTCTTCTAAAAATGATTTTTCATCATCTAAATGATAATAACATCTTTTACTAATACAATTTGATATTTCTTTTCTTTTTTCTGAAATCGTATCAAAATCATTTTGAATTATCTCAAAAAATTCGGTTGGATGGATTTCACGATTTTGAGGTATAATATTTCCCATTTTTTCTATTTTATTTTGTAATGATGCATATAATTTTGCAGTACTAATAAAATCATTTGAATTTTCCTGAAATTTATAAAAATTTTGAATTGCAGCTGATATTGCAGAACTTGTTGTTATCATACTTAAAATATATGATTGATTTTCTGGTCCTGAGGGATTATTTCCCCATGATATTGTTGATGATATTGTTGATGTTAAAACAGTTATTAATCCAAATATACGATATAATGAATTATGAAAATCACTTGCCCTTTGATATCTTTTTTTATACATCTTTGCCATCTTATGATGATGAATTAATGTTTCATTCTCATAATCAGTCCACATTATCTATTTTATATTTAATTTTGATATTATTTATCTTATCAATTATTTTATTCTTTTTACAAAATTGATAATTCTGAACTCCCCACCAACTAACACCCATAAGATAAATCAACCATAAATTAAAATATAAAAATTGAGAATCAATTAAATGTTGATATTCAATTAAATGATTTGTTAATAAATATACACGAAAATATCCATACCATATAATTTGAATAAATTTAATCATTATATTATCATAATCTTTCTTAATTAAATGATAAGTTGTATATATTGAAATATTTGATAATTCACCAATAATATATCCATTGATTATAATCTCATAATATTTATCATAAAACATAACCTGTTGTAAAATATAAAGAATACATAAATGATGCATAAGATATGGAAAATCAAATCCACGATTAATTAATATATTACCTGTATCCCAAATAAAATATGTCTTTGAAAAATTATAAAAAACTTGTTTCAAAATTTCATTATCATCATTGATTAATGTTAAATATCCAAAAAAACTTGTAAAAATACTATGGATTATTTTTATTAAATTATCATTTAATTTTTTATCTTCTATCATACCAAAATTACCCAAAATTACCCAGAAAAGATATATTAATTCATACATCTTAAATTATTTATTTATTATTTAATATTTTCTAAATATTAATTTTATTATATATTTATTATTATAATATGGTAAGTTCATTATCATCATCATATAAAACAAGAAATAAAAGGAAAATAACAAATTTAGATGATTTTAATTCACAAAAGAAAAAAAAATCAAAAAAAAAATATTCATCATCCTCTAAATCATCGAAATCATCGAAATCATCGAAATCAAAATCAAAAAAAAAAATTAATATTTTAAATTATTGTTATCTAAAATCAAATAAACAATTAATTCAAAAAATAAATAAAATTTCAAATGATGTTCTGAAAAATTTAAATGATGAAATATTAAAATCCACAAAAAATTTATTGGATTTTATCTTTCAAACAATCAAAAAAAATCATTCAATTCATTTAGAATGTAGTATTGTTGCTTGTATCTTTGATAATATTACTACAAAAATTGGTTATCAAAAATCAATTCAGAAATCAAAAAAATTATTTGATTATAATTATGATTTTGTAATATTAAAAACAAAAGCACCAACTGCTTATCATTTTCAAATATTATTACCTTATAAAAATAATATTTTAATTTATTCTGTATATGGTAATGATTTTATACCAATGTATAAATTATCAAAAGAAAAATTTAAATCATATTTTAAAAAATATAAACAATGTTTTACAAATCAAAAATTAATAAAATTTAATGAAGATTTTAAAAAAATTGGTCTTATTCATGTTTGGAAACAATTCACAAAATATGACTTTTCTAAATCATTATCAAAAATGGTACAAGATTGGGAAGAAGAAAAATATAACTTATATGGTGATGAATTACCATCCGATGATACAATTGAAGATAATTGGAATGATTTAATGGAAAATGATTTCCTAAAAGAAGGTTTTATTAATGATATTCTAATTTATAAAATTTGAATATTTAATTTAAATTATTGAAAAATTAAATGTTTATTTTATTGAATATTTTTATAATAATATCATTTGTTAAAGGAGATCTTATTCCTATTTATGAAGGAAATTCAACAATTGTAAATGATGATTTTTTAATTGTTTCTTCATTTTGGATAATGGGTATTTGTTCTTGTATTGGTTTAATTTGTTGTCATTTATATGGATATAATTTTAAAAAAAGATATAAATATAATCTTCATTTAAATCAAGAAGAAATTAGAATTCAATAAATTTGAATAATTATTATTTTAAAATAAAATGAAAGAAGAAATTTATTTATCTTTACAATTTAGTTTATTATTTATATTTATATTTATATTTATGATTTGTAAATATTTATTCTGTTGTGATAATAACAGAAATAAACGAAATAACAGAAATAGAATTAATAGAAATAGAATTAATCCAGAAATTCAAAGAAATAATATCTCAACATATTCACCACCCTCACCACTATCTTCAACAAAACCCCCACCATCCCCAATTATCTCAAATAAAATATTAAGAAGTCATTTATAAAATAAGATAATTAAATTATTAATAAAATTTGAATACTATTTGAATATTTTTTTAATCATAATCAATTATGGAAACAAATCAATATTTCCCAACTCATCCACCATCTCAATCTATTATTAATTTCTTCAGTAATACAGCAGAAGAAATTTTAACAACAGGGTCCCGTATTATCTCGGAAGTTGAACGACAACAAAGACAAGAAGCACCAAGTCCCGCACCAGCACCAGTGGTCGTTGCAGAACCATTATCAAGTGAAAATGATAATCGTAATTTATGGAATGAAAATAATGAACTCAAACAAAAAGTCATTGAACTAGAAAAAAAAGTTGAATTATTAATGGAATGGACTAATCGTGTTGCTAATACAGTCCAGATGGCCACTAGCGCACATGGTCTCTCCCCTCCGAGTGGTCTAAGACCCACAGAAATAAATGAAATACCAACTATTGATGAAGTTGATTAATTAATTTATGGTAAAATTTGAATACTAATTAATATTTTTTTTATTATTATTTTGTGATGGAATATTTGGTAATTACAAAGGAATGTTCTAATAAAATTTATACAGATGATGATCCAGAAATTGAATTAATTTCATTTAAAAATAAAGAAGATGCAGAATATTATTTAAAAAATGGAAAAAAAAAGAAAAATGAAGATATATTAAATGTTTTCACAGATGGTGCGTGTAGTAACAATGGTAAAGAAAATGCAAAAGGTGGTATAGGTATATATTTTAGTAA
>MDTC01130457.1_pt1 | contig 14045 bp, 24 predicted proteins | sample 811181 | NCBI WGS metagenome assembly MDTC01 (sample SAMN05326644, study PRJNA326480) | marine metagenome | isolation source: seawater | place: Pacific Ocean: North | collected 2011
TACTTACGATATAATGTATCTACTCTACCTTCTGAATCTTCAGCTACATAACATTCAGCTAAGTGGAATGTTCTAAAGTTTATAGGTCTACCTGGTCTATCTTCAACGTACATAACAGCTGTACCATAAGATCCAAGGTCTAGATATAATTCATGTACTGCTGTAGTAAAGTTAGATTCAGGTGTATTAAACACATCATCAAACATTGTCTCAGTTGTACCTTGTAACCAGTTACGTACTGATTGGCTAAGTATATCATTGACTTGTGGTATAGTTAGACTAAACCATTGTTCTGCAGATGATGTTAAAAATCCGTGTAGTCCACTTGCTAGTTGTTCATTTGCTAGTGGTGCTGTTGAGTCGTAGACTTTATCATAACGTGTACGATCGCCTCTATGACGATCAATAGAAAAGTCACCACGTCTTGGGTTTACAAAGTCTGTACAATCTTGCCATAGACTTTCCCAAGGTGCTCTCATTGATTCAAGCTGGCCTTGGCGTTTTATAATATGATCTACTTTAGTATCCATTACTTCTTAGCAGTTTTAGCAGATCGTTTAAAATCAGCTTTTGAAGGTGCTCCTTTAGCTCCTGGTTTTCTCATCTTCTCACCTGAGCCTGCTTTAATTCTTTTACGTTTTGCATGTATGTTTGCGTATAGTCCTGGTTTTTTTGGCATATTAGCTCTCCGTACCTAGTAGTTTTTTCTTAGAAATATCCTCTTCAGATTGTAGTCCTTGAGGTGAAGTCATTATAGTAGAACGTCTGCCACGTTTTGAGGCATATTGTTTTTTAACCATACCTGCTGCATCTTGCATCGCAGCTTGAGGTTTAGGAGCTTCAGGAGTTGGTGGGGGTGCTGGCATCTTTGGTGCCTTAGGTAAAATACCTAATGATTGAAGTGGTCTTGTAACTAACCTTGTAACTGATCTAACTGCACTACCCATTATTTGCCTCCTTATTGTATGTATGCCCTGTCATTGTATATCCCATCTTTTCATAGAACTTCTTAGTTCTTTCAGGGTTAATTCCAGTTGATGTTGCCGGGTTTATTCTTTTTGCGCCCTTTTTTATAGCCCATGTTTCAAAATCTCTAAATAGTTTAACCGCAGCAGCAGAGCCCCTTAATGTCTTATCGACGTAGTATGTGAGGTCTGACGCATACAGGTCTTTACCAAAATAGTACTCTGTTATGAAGCCAATGAACACCCCTATTATCTGATTATTATGGACAGCTATCTGTACGAACTGCATATGTATAAATTGAGCTACTAGCTCTTTAAGTTTTTCTGGATCAAAATCAAGGTTCTTGAAATGCGATTCTTGGTGCATACGATACCCAAGTTCAATGATTTCCTTGATATCACCAGGCTCAGCTGGTCGTGTTATCATGCAAGTATTGAATAATCTCCGTCTGCTAGACGAGGTAGGTCCTTCATCCTCGAGTCCTGCTTATGTCTCATACCTAATGCTAAATATCTAAAAGCATCACAGGCATGACTTGTCCAATCATGTAGAGGTTTATCCTTAAACGTCTTGTTCTTATCGTCATAGTCTTTACGGTATTGTCTCATAGCTTCAATAAGTAAGCTACACTTGTCTTCATCAAAGTAACAACGAGGTATAATAGTCCTTGCAGCTTCAATACCATCATCTATCCTTAGATTCGGTGTTACTCTAAATCTTATACCGAGTTCACGGGCAGATTCTAATCTCGATCTACCAGTACTCATTTCACGTACTTTAATGTCGTGTGGGGCGATATGTTCCCCGTATACATATTCTTTTTCTCTTAATACTTTTGCGTAGTGAGCTAGACCTTCTCCTGAGTTTTCGTAGTAGTCGATAATACGTATCTCGTTATAATGATGTTGAAAGAAGATTATACTGGTCGAGTCTCCCATACCGAGGTCCCACGAGGTGTGGACATCGAGTAACGGATCGTACGGTACTTTAGTAATTCGTTGATCTGCTAGTGCCTTGGCCATAAGGTTACCGTAGTATGAACCTACTAAAGGAGCATCAAATGAGCAGTAAAACTCTTGTTGGATCATCTCTTCAGGCATACCAGAATCTCGTTCATCGTCGATTGCTTGTTGTGATACAGCTCTTGTATCTTCTACAGAGAGACTTTGACTAAACCATTTTTCATTCTTACGAGCCATAGTCATCAAATCATAACCGTGGTTACGACCCCTAGCTGTATATATAAATACGGCCCAGCCGTCGTTTTCAGCAAGTATCGGTCTAATATATTCCCAGGCCCTTGGGTCTTGTACCGAGTACTCAGAGAATATTACTCCGACTGGGTTGGCACCTATCAGTCTGTCAACGTTGTCGGTACCAACAACTTGGTAGATAGAGCCATTTTTCAGTGTTAACCTCATCTCCGTATTGTTCTTGCTTTCTACAAGTTCTGATGGAAAGTGGTCAATAAACTTGCGACCGTCCCTGGTCATACCGTCCCACGCGATCTTTCGTCCTTGGTTATATGTGGGAAATAAATGCCAGTATAATCCTGGTCGTTTAAGTGCAGAGACTGCACACCAGTTAATACTCGCTAAATCTTTGCCAGCACGGCGATGCCATACGGCTACTGCTCGTTTACCGCCTTCTTCTAAAAATTTCCACAGAGGTAATTGATAGGGACGCGGTTTCCAGTTAAGTGGTACTCTGATCTTCATCTAAGTCAGCGTAGTTGACAACTTCTATTGTCACATCTCCTGTACTATGTTGTTCTACGGCTTTACGTTTAGGGGCTATGTATTGAGCTAATTCCTTAAAGCACTGGAATTTTAACTCAGGGCTTGTAGTAGGATCTGCACTAATCATGGCCATACCCTCAATAGGGTCTACACCTAGATCATCTAGCTTTTCTGTAAGTTCTTTAGACCTCTTGTTGATAGCACCTTTCGGTCTACCCGCACCTGGTCTCTTGCCGCCTTTGTCTGCCATATATGTATTTATAACACTTATTAGACGAGTTGTACACATTTGTTATCGGATTATGTCTGATGGCAAAATGGCCCCGATAGAATTTCTGGGTTAGAAGAAAGAAGAAACAGGGGTGTATATAGCGCCCCCGGGGGCCCTTCGGGGAATAGTAAAACATCTGATATAGGAGGTACATCATGTGGTCACATATATTGTTACTAGTATTATGGTTCATGATTGCGATCATCGCAATACATGGATAGGTAACTAACAGGACAACAGTATACCAGGAGGTGCTTATGCACTAGGTAATGACAATTAGGCACAGTACAACATGAAACCGCTGCGGCGTATGGACTACAGGTCCGCAGTGAAGGGCGCGGAATCTGGAGACCTGGAAAAGGGGCGCCCGAAGCGGAGAAAAATGTGTTATAAATCAATAACTTAGGGCCCTGCTGCCTCATGCTTGGGCTGTTGCCCTTGTCCGTGAAAAAGTGTATATAAATCAAACACTTAGGACCCTCGCCCTTAGTCCAATCACCCTAATCCAAGGCGCCTGCGCCCGATAAAACTTGATTTTTAATCAATTCCAGGTGTTGTAAAAAATATGCTCCAATGTGCACTTTTTTGTGTACTACTGATTAATTCCGTTATACAATTCTCTTAACGGTTAAAATTAATTAGCCGCTTAGAAAGGAGAAAAAATATGGAAACTAAAATCGTAAAACCAAGCAGCAACGTAATAGCTGCTGTAAAAGCTGCAGCACCGGTTAAAAAACCAGTAAAGCAGAAAAAAGTTAAGCAATTCACGCTTAATAACTACACAAAAATAGATAAGTGGGACAGAGCTTTGCCACCACAAGCTAAGGATATCGCAACTAAGTTGCATAGCTACGGCATTGAGTATGGTAAACCATATACCCGTGAGAAAATCTCGGATGCAATGAAATTCCTAGCTGCTGCCATTACGGAATCTTCCGGTAAAAAATGGACTAGGCAGGAACCATACAGGATATTTGCGTACTACGTAAAACCACTACGTGAAAACGGAGTTCTTACAATATCGTAAGACTTTCCTCATGGAGCTGCAGTGTTATGAGCACTGCAGCTTTATTTTTTAATTTTCGATTTAGATCTAGAGATCAGGGAACGCAACATATTCCCAGAGAGCAGTAAAACAGGTTTATATTTCGGATGATATCTGTGATATAATGGTAATATAACGTAAGAAAGGAGAAAACTATGTTAGAACAAACAGGAGCTTGCTACTCAACAGATGAGGACGAATTTACTCTCTGCTGTTATGCAAGTACAAAAGGTTGTGATGGGTACATCGGCTGTAGATCTTGCTATGCACCTATTACGTATTATACATCTGACCCAGTAGAAGCTAAATCACTGGCGACACACCCAGAAGCAGTAAATGCTCTGGACGAGATAGTTAACGGTACAGACGACAGATGAATATATTTGTATTAGATGAGCATCCATATGCAGCAGCTAAGTATCATTGCGACAAACACGTAGTCAAAATGCTACTCGAGTCTGCTCAGATGCTCTGTACAGTAAACAGGCGATACGGTTTATATGCACCATACAAGCCAGTACACCAGAAGCATCCATGTACATTATGGGTAGGCGAGTCTGTACAGAACTACAGTTGGATGATACTATTAACACATGCACTACAGCAACAATATGCTATACGCTACGGCAAGGTACATAAATCTTATGAGGCTGTCATGAAGCTATCAACTGTCGAAATATACCAGCGTCTACCAGATATCGGCATGACACCATTTGCACAGGCTATGCCTGATCAGTACAAGCATCGTGACCCTGTTGTAGCTTACAGGCTGTATTATGTTATGGAAAAAGCTAAGTTCGCACAATGGAACCACAGCGACACACCACAATGGTATAAGGAGGCAATGGCAGTATGAAAAACAAGAACAGCATAGATTATTTCAGCTGGATTGCAGATCATTGTACTTCAGATGATCTAGATAACAGATGCCTCGAAAGAGACTTAGAAGAGCAGGGTATGAGAGCAGTACATAAACTGATCGATGATCCAGATCCTGCATGGCTACCAGATGTCGACCAAAGAGTCGGCAAGGGTGGCAGGAACAGTAAGAATTATTCATACGATAGCAAAATACCAGAGGATTACAGGAAGAAATGGTATGAAGATTAGTCCTCTATATAAGGAATTTTTTAGAAAAAAATATTTTTTTTATGTTAAACGGTCCAATAAATACAATAACCCAATAAAGTGTATAAAAATCATATATATAGGGACCCCGAAATCATATTGGCCTTTTGACCCCAATACATTTACAGGAGAAAATTATGTCAGCTGACATCGAATTAGTACGTTGTGACATCAGTTACGACGAAAGTGACAAAGATCCAGGAGTCGTGATCAAAATTATATATCGCGAGAACGGTAACCTGATCACCATGTCTCCCATAGTAGGAGACGTAGACCTACTTACAGAAATCGTAATAAGAGAACTATCTGACATAGGAGTTATAAAAGATGGACGAAAAGACAAAGAGACGCGCCACTAAATACCAGAAAGAGAAGCGTGCAAGCCTAAATATACCGAAGAGGCTACATAAAGCCTTGAAGATAGCGGCACAGAGAGAATGTCGTACTATTCCTGGCTTACTCATGTCAATGCTTATGAGATGTAAGCATGAACAAAAGAATTTGCTGACACCGAAACAAGATCAAATGAATGAGGTGTCTGTAAATCAGAGTAAATCTGTTTTCACTCGTGATTAACGATGTGATATAATAGGTTTACTAAGTAATAATTGACAATAAAGGAGAAAGTTATGTCACATATGGTAGAAACTATGGCTTATGCTGGCAAGACACCTTGGCACGGTCTGGGCAAGAAGGTCAAAGACGGGTTAACACCTGACCAAATGCTCAAAGAGGCTGGCCTTGACTGGCTTGTAGCTAAAAAGCCTGCTTACTATAAAGGCAAGACTGATTATCATATCTCTCCTGACTGGAATCTACTAGTCAGAGAATCAGATAATACGGTCCTAGGTCCTTGTGGTAAGAACTACACACCTATCCAAAACAAGGAGGTCTTTAAGTTCTTTGATAAGTTCTGTAAGGCTGGTGATATGTTTATGGATACAGCAGGCTCCTTAGACAACGGTCGTATGGTATGGGGCCTTGCTAATATTCGCAAGGGATTCACATTACCAGGCGGTGATGATGTTGAAGGACATTTGCTAATCTCACACCCTCATATATGGGGTAAGGCGTTAACGATTATGTTTACACCGATCCGTGTGGTTTGCAACAACACACTTACTATGGCACTCAACGATGCTAAGTCTAATAACCGTTTTCGTGTAGCTCACGTTACTGAGTTCAGTGAAGACGTTATGACTAAAGCAGAGCATGCTCTAGGACTAGCTGATGTACAGCTAGCAACTTTCAAGGAACAATCACAGTTTCTTGCTAAGAAAAAGTACAAAGAACCTAAGGTTGAAGAGTTTATTGCTCGCTTGTACCAGCCATCGGCTATACATGAGAAAAGTAAACTTGATAAGTTCAATCGTGCGGCTAAAAACGTACATGAGCTTATAGCTACACAACCTGGTGCTAATATGTCAGAAGGTACGTGGTGGTCTGCATTTAATGCAGTTACGTACTATGTTGATCATGTTAGTGGTAACGATCGCAGTGCGACTTTGAACTCGGCTTGGTTTGGTGCTAAGTCAGTACAGAAACGTAAGGCGTTAAACTTGGCGTTGGAATATGCAAAGGCTGCATAAGTACTACATATTTGTACAACGTAAAGGTGGTAACGTGGGTCTGCCAACACAGGCCCACGCACTACTGACGATTATTGAACAACATTCAGTAATAGAACAGCGTAAGTTGTTGAAATGTATGGCGTTTAATAACCAGTTGAAGACGAAACAAAGTTCCTCGCGTATACTCACGTACTACGCGGGGTTCTTAGCTAAACAAGGCTGTATCGAGATACTGACTACAGCTCACAAGAAAGGAGAAACAAATGAACGACAAATTAAATGCTAGTACATACGTAACTAAAGATGAGTTTCACAGATTCATTCGTGTACAACGCGAAGGTTCTGTAAATATGATCTCACCAGAAGTACAGATGCTAGCGTGTCTAGATAAAAATACACACATGCACATACTAAATAATTATGAACAATTAGAGGAGGAATATGGCCAACCCAAATAGAAAGATCGACAAGACGCATCTATCTATTGATAACGCTGAGCAACGTGGTTTCTTACACAGAGACTACATTGCTCACTGTTTGAGATGGACGCATGTCGCTAAATTTTTAAACGATCGCAAACGTTATGCAACAGCACGTATCTTAGATATAGGTTGTGGTAAAGAGATACCAATGGCAAAGCTTATGCACTCAAGCAGAATGCAGCCACACGTATACTACGCTTGCGATGTCAATAAACTAACAATGCCAAAGCAATTTGAAAATGCTAAGTGGAAACCTACTCTTGCAGGTAGTACAGACGTCTGTGATCTGACACCTGATAATTTTGAAGAAGGAGTCCCTAACATTATCTCTTGCTTTGAAGTATTAGAACATGTAGCACCTGAACACGCAAGACGTATGCTCGGTAAGATATACGAGCTACTTGAAGACGAAGGTACTGCATTTATTAGTACACCTTGCTGGGACCCTGATGTGGGAGCTGCGGCTAATCATATCAATGAAATGACTTATGAAGCATTAGGCGGCATGATTGAAGATGTCGGCTTTGCTATCGAAGGTCATTGGGGTACGTTTGCAAGCATTAAAGACTATAAAGATGAGCTTGGTGAACATGCTGAAACATTCGAGCAACTACGTAACTACTATGATACTAATTATCTAGCTACTATATTTGCTCCTCTATTTCCGCATAGATCTCGCAACTGTATCTGGCAGCTTAAGAAGCTAAGGTCTAATGAGACATGGAGCAGACTGTTTCCATCACTTAAAGACGTAGATACTCGTTGGTCAAGCTCTGAAGATTGGAGGCAATTACAACCATGATAAAAGACGTTGATGCTTTTCTAGCTAAGTTTAGCTTAAAGTATGACGGTTTACCACGTAGCTTAGATATAGCTACACGTGATGAACGTATACGTCATATGCAAGAAGAACTTAATGAGTATTCTGAAGCCACAAACGTAGCAGAAGAGTTCGACGCATTAATTGATCTGATATACCTAGCAATAGGTACTGCACGCATGCAGGGTCTTGACCTTGAGGCTGGTTGGGACCGCGTGCATCAGGCCAATATGCGTAAAGAAAGAGTAGTAGACGATGCCGGTTATTTTAAATCCGGTATTAAGAAACCAGAAGGCTGGAAGAAACCAGACCTTACTGATCTAACTAACGGAGACTAATATGACACCAGAAGAGTACAAGGTAGCACACGATTTAGGCGTACAAATGCTTAATATGTGCAAAGACCACTATAAACAAAGTGAAGATATTTTTACAGCTGCTCATAAGACAGCTGAACATTTTGTTGAATCAGGTATGATGAGATGTTCTGCTAAAGATCTAGCTGGACAGTTAGTAATGGAAATGCAACATCATATAAGACCAAATGGAGAATTAATTGATAATAATACTTGAGGGACCAGATGGTGCAGGTAAGACGACGCTTGCAAAAGAAATAGTCAAGCAGACAAACGGAATTTACTTACATCTTAGCTATAGGTGGCCACAAAAGATATTTTTATATCATACTGCGGCCATACGCTATGCTGCACGTCAAAATAGACCAGTTATTATCGATCGATGGTGGCCGTCAGAAGCTGTATATGCTACAAGCTATAGAGGACAGTCACCATGGCCATTGCAAGGACGCATGGCAGATCGAGTTGCACGTAAATTTGGTGCATTATACGTTTATTGCCTACCAGAGAATGTTGAAGAACATTGCAACATCTTCTTACACTTGAAAGAACAACGTGAAGAGATGTACGACGACATATATGACGTCACATTTAAGTACATGAATTTATGGTATGGCAACCAGCTCCACGAGAAAGGAGAGAATTATATAGATTTCGTAATACGTAATGGTGGTTTACAAGATAGAAGTGACCACTTACGTTATAACATAGAAGAACATGGCCACTATATAGATCTATTTGCTGAACGTGCAATAGACATGGCTAGACTTACAAGAGAACTACAATATCAACCAGCATTAGACTTCGATAATTGGAATATATTAGGAAATACTGATATGCTAAAGTACCTAATTGTAGGTGAGCAAGTTAATCCTAAGTTCCGTGAACTATACTGGCCATTTTATGAATATAAGAATTCTAGTTTATACTTAACTCAATGTATGCAAGCAGCTGAGATACCTGAAGAAGGTATTATGTGGTGTAATGCATATAATCACGACGATAGTGTAAACGAGAACATAGAGAAGATCGTTGATCAATATGACCCCAAAGTTATTACATTGGGTGGCCACGCAGCGGATGCCGTAGCTAAACTTGGAGTAATTACCCATAAAGAGTTACCGCATCCGTCATATGCTAAACGATTTAATAAAGTTAATTTAATGCAGGAGTTAAAAGATGTCTTTGTTTGTGAATGATGTCTGGATAGAAACGTTAAAGCAAGTTCTAAACCATGGTGAACTAACTTCACCTAGAGGTAATGATACAAAAGAGCTTACTAAAACTACAGTTACAAATATGAACTACCCTATCTTGACAATAAAGAATAGAGAATTAGGCTATAAGTTTATGGCCGCTGAAGCTTATTGGATCCTATCAGGTGACAATAGAGTAGATACAATTAAACCATACTCAAAGATGATTGAGAATTTTTCTGATGACGGTGTTACATTCTTTGGGGCGTATGGTCCTAAGTTTGTAGATCAGTCTAGTTACGTAGTAAATACATTACGTGAAGACCCAGATTCAAGACAAGCAGTCATTAATATCTGGCGTGAAAAACCAGGTAAAACAAAAGATGTACCATGTACACTTAACTTACAGTGGACAATACGTAATAACAGGCTTGATTGCCATGCCAATATGAGATCGTCAGATCTATGGTTAGGCTGGCCTTACGATACATTTAATTTTAGTATGTTGTCACGATATATCTTACATCAGTTAGATGTTTTACACTACGACTTAGGTTATTTGTATCTACATTCTAGCTGTATGCACTTGTACAAGACAAATTGGGAAGATGCTGCAAAATGTATTGAGTATCCTGTAAGACATATAGAACCTGTAATTGAATCAACAAGTTGTAGAGATCTTATGCGTATACTACGTCAACTTAAGGAGGCAGGTTTTGACTGGCCCGAGACTGAATAGTACTGAATACTTTTTAATTATGGCTAAGTTAGTCTCTAAAAGAAGTACTTGTGCTAGACGTCAAGTTGGTTGTGTACTTGTTAATGAACACAAACACGTGATTGCAACAGGTTATAATGGTGTAGCTTCAGGTAAGACACATTGCACAGATGAACCATGTGCAGGAGCTACATGCAAATCAGGAGAAGGATTAGATTTATGTGAAGCAATACATGCAGAACAAAATGCTATACTGCAATGTAAAGATCCACAAAAAATTAGGACTGCTTACGTTACAACTGCACCTTGTGTAACTTGTACTAAGCTATTATTAAACACGTCGTGTAAGACGATAGTATTTTTAGAAAGCTATCCAAATTCAGGACGTAAAATATGGAATAGGAGCTGGATAAAATATGAGCCAATTGACGATGTTTTTGCCGAAGTCCTCTTGGGTACCCCCAAGTAGTTTTCCTACATTAAAGGATGCAAAAATGATTGCATTCGATGTAGAGACTTACGACCCTAACTTGTTGACACAAGGGCCTGGCGGTGTAAGACGCGATGGTAAATTAGTAGGTATCTCTATAAGATCAGATTGTGGCTTTTGTGGCTACTTTCCGTTTGGTCACGAAGGTGGTGATAACTTAGAAAAAGAAAAGGTATTACGTTGGGCCAAAGACATCTTAGGACGCGATATAGAGTACGTAGGAGCCAATATTTCATACGATATGGAATGGTTAAGGGCTTATGACATAGAAGTCAAAGGAACATTAAGAGACATACAGATCGCTGAGCCACTTATCAATGAAGAATCTGAAGGTGGCTATAGTCTATCAACACTAGCTAAACGTTATCTAGGTGAAGACAAGAACGAAGATTTATTAATACAAGCTGCACAAGCACATGGTGTCGATCCGAAAGGTGGACTATGGAAACTACCTGCACGTTATGTAGGTCCATATGCTGAAGCTGATGCTGACTTACCATACAATATATGGTTACGTCAAATACAGAAACTAAAGAACCAAGACTTGTGGGAAATATTTGAACTAGAGTCACGATTAATTAGAGTTATACTCGACATGAGATTTAGAGGAGTTGCTGTTGATATAGATAAAGCAGAACAACTCAATGAACAATACAAAATAGAAGAAGTTAATTTATTAAAGTCGATTAGATCTGATTGTGGTATGCTTATCGAACCATGGTCATCTGACGACTTACAAAAAGCATTTGATAAAGTTGGTATATGGTATCCAACAACAGCCAAAGGTAATGCATCATTTGTGTCTGACTGGTTAAACAATCATGAACATGAATTTCCACGTAAGATAGCACAATGGCGTAAGACATGCAAGATGCGAAGAGATTTTATTGAAGGTATATGTATTAAGCAAAATCACAATGGTCGTATACACGCACAGTTTCATGCGCTCCGTAAAGATACTGATGGTACACGGACAGGTAGATTTAGTTCGTCGACTCCTAATCTACAACAGATACCAGCGCGTGATGATCATTGGGGTCCATTGGTCCGATCGTTATTTACTCCTGACGATGGTGGCCACTGGGCTTGCTTAGATTATTCACAACAAGAACCTCGTGTACTATTACACTATGCCTATTTAAGAAGATTACATGGTGCTCAAGAAGCAGTTGATCTATTTAACTCAGATGAGCATGCAGACTTCCACCAGATTGTATCCGATATGGCAAATATCCCCCGAAAATCTGCTAAGACTATCAATTTAGGTATGTTCTACGGTATGGGTATATTTAAACTATCCCAACAATTAGGATTAGAAATGAGTGAAGCTAAACCATTGTTTGAGAAGTATCATCAACGTGTACCGTTTGTACGAGCACTTGCACAAGAATGTAGCAAGGCTGCTAGTACTCGTGGATTTATAAGAACTTTACTTGGTAGACAAAGACACTTTGATCTGTGGGAACCATCAGATTCTAGAAATAAGTGGCCTAATAAAGAGATACCACTGTCATACGACCAAGCATTACGTGTATGGGAAGGACGACCATTGAGACGTAGCTTTACACACAAAGCACTCAATGCACTAGTCCAAGGTTCATCTGCTGATATGATTAAGAAAGCTATGATTGATCTACATGAAGCAGGTATTATGCCACAAATTACTGTACACGATGAGATAGATTTTTCGTTTAATAACAGTCAGGATTTAGTTATGGCACAAGAGATTATGGAGAACTGTGTCAAGCTACATGTACCATTAAAAGTAGATGTAGAAGTTGGTCCTAACTGGGGAGATATAAAATGAAGGAAAAAGATTTCTGGCGATCACTGCAACCTAAATTAAATGGTCATGTAAATCGTGTAGAAAATATAGCTGGCTCTGGTATACCTGATGTCAACATATGCCACAACGGTATTGAGACTTGGGTAGAACTAAAGGTAGCTAAAGGTAATTACTTGATGTTTGAATGGTCACAGTTAAGCTGGTTCAAACATAGAGGACAAGAGAAAGGTAGAGTAAAAATTGTAGCTAGACATAAAGAAGATATTATTATCTGTGATGCAGATGATATACTTCGTTGTGAACCTAAACGTAAGGTCAAAGCAGGTATACTGATCGATGATATACGTGAACTTAAAAGATACAGTAAGCCTTTCGATTGGCAAAAGATAAATGATAGTATTTCATTTTGGTAATACCATATGATATAATTAATTAATAATAATATTTATTAGAAAGGAGAATATACAATGACTGTATATGTAGTACAAGAAGTAAAGAATATTAATTTATTGCCTGCTACTGAGTATGGTGATATTGAAATACTCTTACCACCAGGACAAGTGGCATTTTCAACAGCACCAACGGTGAAAAGACTATTTAATAATTTACGTAAGTTTACATCTGACGATTACTTATTAATGGTTGGCGATCCTGCTGCTATTGCTATAGCAAGTGCCGTTGCTAGTCACATATCTTGCGGTAACATGAGGTTACTTAAGTGGGATAAACAAGAGAGAAAATACTTTGTTGTCAAAGTAAGTATCTCTGGAGGTAAATGATGTCTAATATTAAAGATGATCAATTAAAGACTGTAAGTAATCTAGCTGAGTATCAGTTAATACTAGAAAATAAGATTAAACAAGCTGAAGAAGATTTGTCTACTCTTAAAGAACAGTATAAACAGGTATCTCAAACTGATCTGCCAGAAGCATTAGCTGAGACAGGTCTGTCTGAAATAAAACTTACTGACGGTAGTAAAATATCTGTTCAACAGTTTTATAATGCTAGTATTCCTAAAGATAATGTTGATGAAGCGTTTGCATGGTTACGTAACAATGGTCATGCAGATCTTATAAAGAATACCGTTGCTTGTAGTTTTGGACGTGGTGAAGATGGCGATGCTAAGGTTCTAAAAGAAGAGCTGACAAAGATTGGTGTCTCATACACTGAAAAAGTAGGTGTACACCCACAGACCCTAAAAGCGTTTGTGCGTGAACAAGTCGAGTCTGGCCAGAACCTGCCCCTGGACTTACTCGGTGTTTATATCGGGCAGAAAACAGTAATCAAAGGAGGTTAATATCATGGCTCGTGATATAACAAATAAGAAAGAGCAACTCCCCTCTGAAATTAATTTCGCCGAGGATGCTAACGTAGGATTCGAGGATCTTACACAGCAAGACGTTGCTATACCATTTTTTGTATTGTTACAAAAGATGAGCCCACAACTAGATAATGTTGAGGGTGCAAAGGCTGGTCA
>MDTC01266501.1_pt1 | contig 14045 bp, 8 predicted proteins | sample 811181 | NCBI WGS metagenome assembly MDTC01 (sample SAMN05326644, study PRJNA326480) | marine metagenome | isolation source: seawater | place: Pacific Ocean: North | collected 2011
AAGGTTCGACACGTTTCTTGCCGGTCCGAGGTCATTAGGTGAAGACAAGAGCGGCTCCGCCTTATTCTCTTTTTGCCAATATTTCGCAGTGGTGTTTTTTAACGCCGGAGTCGGCCAATTGGCCGAGGTGACAGGGTGGCGCGCCCGACTCAAGATGACCAAACTGCTCCGGATGGGTTCCGCCAAAGTTCTTTTCCGGTCGCGGCGTCGAAACATTGTCCGATGATCAGCGAACCTGTTTCGGCATCGCCGTCCGTGGGGGCATGCGAGGCAACAAAGACTCGCCCGTTTGAAATTACGACACTTCCTTGCCCGGTATTCGGTAATGGAGTGCACCACTTCACTCCTTCGTTACGAGAAACGTTGAAAGTCGCAGGGGCATTTCCCTCGACGATAATATTACCATTTGGACCCGAGGCTTGGCCCCAGTCATCGCATCGGGCTGAACCAATCAGCAAAAATAAGAGTAGAAATTTCATCGAGGAATCTTCTACTCATCAAAAGGAGCCACCTCTATCAAATCAGGGCGAATTCAAAATGAATTTGACGATCTGCTCATGATGCCATTGAAGGGAATTGATGACGGAGAACTTTTCAGAAGATAAGTCTGAGTGCGTCCGAGGGAGACGAGTTGGCAGGTTCGGCACCGTCCTCGACACTAGAGTCCGGTGGTGCCGTAGCGCACGCGGAAAAACTGCTTGTTCGGCTTAGTCCCTTGAGCCCGATAGAAGAGATTCAATTTGGGGCGATTGTTTGCGGTCGTATGATTGGCTGCGGTAACCGTGTAGCGCTGATCATTCACGCCAATATCAGCAGTCGAATTCAGCCGGAGAAAAAGATACTTTCCACCCGCGTAGCTTGGATCCCTCGCGTAAAAAGATTGTAGATATTGAGTCAAACCACTCAGGGAATTGGACTGGACGATCTCCCCACTGTTGCTCGTGGTATAATCGAAAATCGCATCTTCCAATTTAAGAACTGCGGAGCTTCCCGTAGGAGATTCACTGTACTCAAGAATAGGGGTGGTATTATCCTTGATTCCAAGCACCCATAAATCAGCATCCCATTGGGCAAAGGTGCGCACCACATGAACTTCCAGTTCGGCAAGCGCAATCTCAAGTCCATTCGCAAGGACCGGCAATTCGAAAATCAGAACGGCATCCCGTCCTCCAGACGAGGAAACCGAACCCACTCTCAAGGTGTCGAATCCATAAATTGCCGCCACAGGAGGACCTTCGGCGAGAACATAATCAGCGGCGTCTCCTTCGATCACCTCGCTACTGGAAAATTCGGGGGTGGGAAGGCTCAGTCTAGTTGGCGTCCCACCTCCTTCAAAGGTTCCCGCCACCTGCCAACTCGAAAGATCCGACGAAGTCTCAACCTGAAAAAGGGACGCGTCTGCCGCTTGGACCCACCAGGCTCCACCCTGCGGGCTCATCGAAAACCCTGACGCCTTCATGAATCCAAGGTGATCCGCTGTCTCTACCAACTCTTTCGTCATAGAAGCCAAATCGGCTGCTCGTGCCGGTGACGAATAGAGATTATTGATCTCATAGGGGTCGGCATTATCACTCGCGTCATAAAGTTCGTCCCAGCTGGTATCATCTGAATAGTTTACCAGCTTGAGCCCGTCAGCCCGCCGTAACCCAAGGTGGGGAACAACCGCTGCTGTCGGGAATTCCGGATCGATATTGTATGAAAAAATAAAAGAATCCCGCCAGTCACTGGGCGTGGCTCCGGTCATCAAGGGAAGTAGGCTGCGCCCCTGCATGGCCTCGGGGACAGCGACACCTGCCAACTCAAGAATGGTAGGCGCGATATCAACGTTTAAGGCAATCGGATCTGCGGAAAGAGGTCCTGACTGCCTGTCGGGATAGCGGATCATCAGGGGAACCCTTAAGCTCTCTTCGTACGCCGAACGCTTGTCTCCGAGTCGATGCTCTCCTCTGAAAAATCCATTGTCGCTGATGAAAATTACCGCCGTATTGTCCGCGATCTCCAGGTCATCCAAGAGTGTCAGAATTTCACCCACATTGTGGTCGATTCCCACTACCGTTCGCATGTAGTTCCGGAGCTCGCTCACATTCGCTCCATTGTTCGCTTCAGGAGCAAAGGGGGGAGCTACGTTGAGATTCGGAACGGATTCCGCCGAGTCCGAAGAAAATAATCCGCTACTCCTTGCAGGTGGATCCCAAGGCTGGTGAGGCGTTTTGAACCCGAGGATCGTCAATGACGGGCGTCCTGCAGCATGTTGGGCCGTGATGAAATTCCTGGCATGTAACGTTGAAACGTCATCGACCCAATCGGTTGCTGATGAGGTGAAGAGAGAACTCCCCGATTCATCGAAAAACTCCGTATTGAAATATGTTCCCTGTCCTTCGAAGGACACTGCGGTATCAAACCCGGGCCGCTCTTTTTGCGTTCCCATATGCCACTTGCCAAAGTATCCCGTGGCATAACCGATCTCCTGCAGGAGGGTCGCGTAGGTGGTAGCGGTGGCTGGAAAATGAGTGTGGTTATCAGTAACTCGATGAAGATGGGGATACTGTCCCGTCAGCATTGTCGCTCGTGACGGAGAGCAGATTGAATAGACCACAAAGGCGTTGTTGAAATGAACTCCCTCATTTGAAAGACGATCCATGTTCGGTGTCTGTTGGGTTGGATTGGCCAGCCACGGAAATCGAGCCACCCGGCCACTCGCTCCGATTGAACTTTGCATGAAGCTGGTGGCGTCCCACCGCTGGTCATCGGGAATCATCACAATAATATTTGGCCCCTCTGGGATCGGACGCGGGTCCTCCGTCGGATCGATGGAAATGAACCCATTGTTCTGATCCTTGAAGACACCTGAGAAGGCAATGTTGTCAATCTGTGCGTGTCCTCCACCCGTGTTCCCCGACCAGACAAAGCGAAACGAGGCTTTTTCACCCGGGGGAATACGACTCACTGAACCGAGTACAGGTTCCAAAACCAGCGAGATATTTTCAACGCCTCGGGCTGTCCAAGTATTAGCGTAGAGCAGGGTCAAATCGGCTACTTCGGAACCGCTGGTCACGTTGACTAGCTCACCGGGCGTCGCCAAATATCGAAGCTCCAGAGTATTTGGTGAGGTCGCCGGATTTGCTAGACCCCGCGCATCAAAATGAATGGCACCCAGTTCGAAATGATAGTCACTGTGATTCGTGATTGAGAAATCACCCTTTAACAAATTGACGCTTCCGGCCTCGGCAAATTTCCAGGAACTCGTGCCCCCGTTTGCTTCTCCATTGGGGCGAGGATTTCCAAATGGACCGATTCGGACCCCAGGAGATCCATTCGCCAGAGTCGAACTAGTGATGGCCAAGGAATCACCAAAAGTTCCACCGTTCAAAAAGTCGTTATTGCTTGCCTGACCATACCCGTCCCATCCCTCACTCGACGCATTCGCTCCAATACTTCCAGTCAAATACAGATTTCCAGAACTCGATCCCCTTGGCGTGGCATCGAAAGTGGAATTCGTATCGGGAGTATTATCCTGAATTCCGGAATTATTATTCCCCGGCGTGCCATTTTCAAAAGTCTGCCAGCCGATGACGTGTTGCTGTCCGAGCAAAGTTTGGGTAGAGATGAAAGCCAGGAGGTAGGGGAAAAAGGCAGTGTTGATGCGCTTGCTGGCAGAGATTTGGAACATGTAATTCAGGGATTGGGATTCTTTCGCCTCGCCCTAGCGTTTGCGCCGAACTAGACCAAATACGGAAGCAAGAGAGAGTAAAATAATCCCACTGGGTTCAGGCACCACGGCTGCAGGATCAATTGATGCGAAACTATTATTCTGATCCTGAAAGGTTCCCGAAAATCCAAGATTGTCGATCTGGGATTGGGCAGAGTCCGTGTTTGAACTGGTCCACCGGAAACGAAAAATCGCCGAGTCTCCCGGCGCCAGACGAACCGCTGTCCCGAAACGCGTTGTCAAACTCAGTGATTCATTGATCACGCTGGGGACATTGGCAAAAGTGTAAGAATCTATCACGGCGAGGTCCGCAATTTCATTCCCGTTGTCTACACGGGTGAGGTTACTTCCGCCTCTCAGGTAAATGAAATCGAGATCGTTCGGAGAATTGGCCGCACCTGCTCTCGCATCGAAATGAACATGTTCGAGCCGGAATGTGAAGGCGCTTACATTGGTAATAGAAAAGTCGCCAAATTCCTGATTGCCGTTTGTTCGAAATTTCCACGCGCTTCCGTTGATGCCCTGCGTGTTTTGCTGGGTTCCGGGGGTGCCACTCAAGCCGTCAACATTGGCGTCTGGGATATCGACAATGGCGAGGTTGGCGCCCACCGTCGGACCCTGCAGGAAATTGTTTGCGGTCGCCCGGCCAAACCCCTGCCGCCCGAGGGCGGAACCGGAAGAGGCGCCCAGGCCGCCAACCAAATAGAATCCATTCAAATTCGCCCCATTCGGCGTTGTGTCAAAGGTCGAGTTGCTGTCCGGTGTCGCGTCATTGATTCCCGAATTGTTGTTGGTTCCGGCATTTTCAAAAGTCTGCCAGGCGATGGCTTGCAGGAGTGGATTTCCCCCGTTGCTTCCCGCGAGAACTGCAGCGGACGAAATTTGTGGAAGAACGAAAATAGCCGAAAGGGCCCGAGTAGATGGTCGCAAATTGAGATTCATGGTCAATAGTCTGGTTAAAGTGATGGACCGGAATTCCAATTTTCAATGGGAAGTCAAACTCATCAATAGCCCGTCATCCCATCAGCTTTGGACCCGAAAGTCTTGTATTCCACGGGCAAAGTTTTTTGATTTGGTGCAATTATATGCAAATTAATGTGAATCTCCGCCTCCTTTTTGTTTATTTCGATACTCTTTTGGGGAGAACCCGAACTGTTTGCGAAATTGAACTGAAAAGGCACTTTGGTCACAAAACCCAAAATCCAAAGCGATTTCTGCGATGGTCTTCTCAAACTCGATCAAGGCCTGACGAGAATTTTCAAGTCGGGAAATTCGCTCATATTCGTGCGGAGACATTTCAAAGGTTTCTTTAAACCGACGCCGCAGTTGCCACACCGACATTCCCGCCACAGTCGCCATTTCCTCGGAACTGACCCTCCGACCAGTATTTTGCTTTATTAATTCGGTCGCCTTGAAAAGGCCCTCATTCATCCCCTCAGCAATCGGGCTTTCTCCATCGCAAATCTGAATCACTGCCATTACTCCGATGATTATTCCTTGCCGGTCGAATACGGGAAGCCGAGTTGTGAGGTGCCAGTCCAAGGTCCGCCCTTCATTGTAATAGAGTCCCACCTTTCCGTAGACCGGATTCCCTGTTTCCAAAACGCCTCGCTCGTCTTCGGCAAATTCTTCTGCGATCTCGTTGGAAAAATAATCCACGTCCTGGCTTCCAATCAGTTCAAGTTCTGAACCCAAACCAAGACGTTGACGAAGTGCTTGGTTCCCCGAGATAAATCGACCGTCGCAATTCTTGATGTAAAACGCCGTACCCGAAAGTCGTTCGAAAAGTTTCCGCGTTTCCTTGCCATTTTTAATTTGGCTCAAGAATCGCCACTGCAGGTCTGAGCGGGATTGTTCGTCCGAATCACTTCCCTCCTTATTTTGCGATAAGACAGGCTCTTCTAGAGACGTTTCGCTTTCGCTGGGTTGCGTTACTCCAATCACGCCGATCACCTGACCCGTCTCATCATAAACCGGGTGTTTCGATGTGACTGTCCATCCGAAACGTCCGTCGAATGTCTTCCAGGGTTCGACAAGATCAATGACCGGTTCCCCGGTTCGCACTAGCTTTTGGTCATCGTTTACATAGATTCGGGAAATGTCATCCGGATGAAAATCAAAGTCTGTCCGCCCCAGAACCTTACCTTCATGCTCTATTCCCAGATAGTTGGCATAAGCTCGATTCGCCCCCATGTAGCGACCCTCGAGATCCTTCAGAAAGAAGCAAGTTCCTGGAATACTTTCAAGAAGCGATAGCCAAACATTCCCTTTGATTGTCTGTAAAAAAATCTTCTGTCTTTCGACCCAGTCTTCCATCGCTCAACGCATACCCTCATTCTACAACTTCACTGCGACAAGCTGTTTTTTCTCATTTTCCGATCGTATGGGCTCTCCCCAATATCTGTTTCCACCTCGATGAAAAATAGCGATTTAGGAATTACGTCAGGAATACCGGACATTGGAAGAATCCTCTTCTCAAACTATTCACTTGCAGGGAACTGTCATAGGATCGAATCGGGTGAACCTGAAGAAGGAATAGGGGGCTTTGAGAACGAAGCTTCTTGAGTCACCGGATGAACAAGCCCGCGATGGCATCCCAGTCCCCCGAACGCAGGAGGTCGTAAAATTGCTTTTGATTTAAGCTGGCGATTGGCGTTATCGCCGTGTCGCTCGTTGATGGCCCGATTGATTTCGGTGGAGAATTCTACAGTGGAATACCACGAGGTGCCGCTAATGAGACCGAATTTTTTATCTACGACGACCTACTCGTAGTTGTCCGCGACCCATTGATTGAGCAAGCGCACGCCGAAGCCAGTGCCCAAAGTGGTCTCACGCGGATCCTTGCGCTCGTTCTTCATTGCTGTTCCGGCGATGTCCAGGTGCACCCAGGGAGTGTCGCCGACGAATCGCTGCAGGAATTGTGCTGCCGTGATGGATCCGGCTGGCCGTCCCCCGATGTTTTTCATGTCCGCAATCGGAGAGTTGATCAAGCGGTCGTATTCCGGAGCCAGGGGGAGACGCCAGGTCTTTTCCGTTGAATGCTTGGAGGCTTTGGCGAAGGCCTTGGCCACCTTGTCTGAGTTCGAAAACAAACCGGCATGTTCATGTCCCAGGGCAATGAGAATGGCTCCCGTGAGTGTTGCGAGGTCGACCATGGCTTGCGGCTTGAATCGTTCCTTCGCGTACCATAAGGCATCGGCCAAAACCAAGCGGCCTTCGGCATCAGTGTTCTGAACCTCGATGGTTTGTCCGGACATTGAGGTGACGATGTCTCCCGGATTCTGAGCGTTTCCGTCAGGCATGTTTTCGGCCAATCCCACAATACCGATCACATTTGCTTTGGCCTTGCGGGTGGCAATCGCGCGCATCGCTCCGACCACGGCTGCCGAGCCGCCCATGTCCGCTTTCATGTCCCACATTCCGGCGCCGGGCTTGAGGGAAATTCCTCCCGTATCAAAAGTGACCCCCTTGCCAACGAGGCAAACCGGCTTGTCCGATTTCTTTCCGCCGTTCCAATGCATCACGACGAGTTGTGATTCCCGTCGCGATCCTTGACCAACTCCGACCAGAGCATCCATCCCGAGCTCTTTCATCTTCTTCTCGCCAAGGACTTCGACCTTCACGCCGAGCTTTTGGAATTTCTTAATCCGCGCGGCATACGATTTTGGATAGAGCGCATTCGCAGGTTCGTTGACGAGATCGCGGGCCATCAATTGGCCGTCACAAATAGGGCCATGGAACTTTTGGTAAGCCGCCCGCGCTTTTGCGGAATCGTCCACGCTGACTCGAATCGTCGTGATTGTGGTTTCGCTTCCCTTGGGAAGTTTGGTGCGGTATTTGAAAAAATGATACGCGGCCAATCTCGCGCCTACGACTGCTCTCGCTGCATCTTCGGGCTTTAACTTTAAACCATCCAGATGCAGCGTGAGTGTTTTCTCTCCGCTCCCCCGCAGCTCCCTCATTGCCGTCGCTCCGAACATCTCGGCATCGAAGTCGGCCTTCTCTCCCGCTCCCTTTAGCAGCAGTCCGGCCAGCTTTGATCCAGTTGGGGCGTAGAGTGAGGCCGAGGTTCCTTGCGCTCCATCGAAGTGCCCGGCTTTCATGGCCGCCTTGACCTGTCCCACGGAGTCGCGGGCATATCTCTTAGCAGCGCCGTAAAACTTCCCCCCTTTGAAAACCGGAATGACACCAACACCGGAACTCGCTTTTTCACTCCCAACAAAAATTACTTTCATGAGCCGGGAGCCTAGCCATCCGGATCACATTGCCAAGGCTCTAGGTTCAGGCCAACAATTCTTCGACCACGCTGCCAAAGACATCGGTAAGACGGTAATCCCGGCCGGAGTGGTGATAGGTTAGGCGTTCGTGATCGATGCCCATGAGGTGCAGGATGGTGGCGTGGAGATCGTGGATGGAGACTTTGTTTTCGGCGGCATAGAAGCCGTAGTCGTCGGTCGCGCCGTGATGATATCCGGGTTTGGTGCCGCCACCGGCCATCCACATCGTGAAGCCGTGGGGATTGTGATCACGGCCGTTGTCGCTCCGACCCATTTGGCCATCGAAGAGTTCGCGACTTGGAGTACGGCCAAATTCACTGCCGCAGAGGACGAGGGTGTCGTCCAAAAGACCGCGAGCTTCGAGGTCGCTCAAGAGCGCGGTAATGGGCTGGTCGACTGCATGGGCATTTCCGCGGTGTCCTTTTTCCAGATTGGCGTGTTGATCCCAAAGATTCCCGTAGCGTGAGGTGGAGTGGGTTGCGGTGATGTAGCGCACTCCGGATTCGGCAAAGCGTCGGGCCAGCAAGAGAGTTTGCCCAAATTCGTCGGTGTGGTTTTGTCCGATGCCGTAGCTCTTGCGAGTTGCTTCTGATTCCTGGTTTAGATCCATGATTCCGGGAGCCACGCTCTGCATGCGGAAGGCGAGCTCGCGATTGCGAAGTTCGATTTCAAGCGGGTTGGTGTTTAGGCCTCGGATGAAATCGAGGTGCTCGCGCTGACCTTTGAAGCCAGCTTTGAGATTGTCCCACTTCAGGCCATCGTTGCTGGATTTGAAAATGGGCGCACCGGAATAGACGGAGGGCAGGAAGCCCGAGGGAAAGGTGCGGTTGTCTTTGGGAGTGAGATCGATGTAGCCGGGCAGGTTTCCATTGTCGGACCCGAGTCCGTAGAGCAGCCAATTTCCCATCGCGGGCCGGATCTCCCGGGGCACGCCGGTGTTGAGCATCGACATGGCTGTGGTGTGATCCTCGTTGTCGTGGTGCAGCGAGTGGATAAAGCAAAGCTTGTCGATCCATTTGCGGTTGACCTCGGGAAACAGGTCGCTGGCCCAGTGTCCGGTCTCACCCCATTGTTTGAATTCGAAGGGTGAACCAATGATGCGTCCCCGCTGCGCGAAGGTGAACTTTGGAGCTTGAATCGACTCCGGCAATTCCTTGCCATGTTCTTTTTGGAGGCGTGGTTTGTAGTCGTAGGAGTCTACCTGGGAGAGGCCGCCATCCAGGAGGATAAAGATCATCCGCTTGGCCCGGGCCGGGAAATGAGGTTCAAGTATCGAACTGTTTCCCGCTGTGTTGGCCCAAGCCTGTCGCGTGAGTAAGTCCGCGAGTGCCAGCCCGCTCATGCCCATGAGGGAACGGCGTGAAAGGGTCGGCAGGGAGTCTATGCTGAGCGGATTCATTCGAGATAGCTGAAGGTGTCGGAAGAAAAAATTCCAAGGCAGATCCGGCTCCAGGATTCTTTTTCCTCGAGCGATTGGCTTGCACGGCAGTGGTCGAGGTAGGACCGGGTGCGCCTCATGATTTCGGGGGTGGGTGGTCGTCCGATGGCGATGCGGAAGGCCATCGTGATTCGTTTCTCCTCGGTCAGGTCGGGCATGGCGAGCAGTCGTTCGGCGAGCTTCGTTGCGTAGTAGTTTGGCAACTTGTTGTTTAACCAAAAAAGCGATTGTGCCGTGGTCGCGGAATGGTCACGTTGGTGGACCGGGACGCCGGAAGGGTCGTAGCCGAAGAGGGAGAGCATTTTGCGAATTTCGATTCCCATCCCGAGTGGCGAACGGCTCGAGGTGAGAATGTAAAGAGCGCGGTCTTTCGAGCGATTGTTGTCGAGGGGCTGCCTGCTGGGCTGGCGCGGAACCTTGCCGCTGGCGGTGAGCATGCCGTCGTAAATGGCTTCCGCCTCGAGTCGACGACGGGGATATCCCCAGTGAAGTTTGTTATCGGGGTCCCGAGACAAGGCGGTGGAATTTGATTCGCTGCTCATGCGATAGGTCGAGGAGTTGACGATGATTCGATGTAGAGCCTTGAGAGACCATTTCTCTTTGATGAGGGTCGCGGCGAGCCAATCCAGCAAGGGCTGATTGGTGGGCCTCATTCCCTGAATGCCGAGGTCGCCGGGAGTGCCGACAATGCCGCGTCCAAAGTGTCCCTGCCAGAGTCGGTTCGCAATCACTCGGGCGGTGAGAGGATTGTTATCGTCGACGATCCACTTGGCTAATTGCAAACGACCGCTTGTATCTGCGGGAATTTTCGGACTTGAGAGAAATGAGTTCGCTATGGTTGGCACGCTGCGCGGGACGGCTTCGGCTTCGACTTTGTAGACCTCTCCCTTCAGGTGCACTGGTTCGTCTTTCATCTCGGCTTGGTCAGTAACGGCGAGCATGCGGGGCAACCTCGGAGATTCTTTTTGAAGCGCCGAGATTTTGCGGTCGAGATCTTCGAGCGCGGGGAGTGTGACGAAGCGTTCGGTGTCGGCCACATTCGGGGGCCAAGCGGATCGATCGATCTGTAACTCCGAAAGAATGGGGCGCTCGACGCCGTGCTCTGTCGCATGGTCGTTGATGAGGTGCCAGCGATTCGGCGGAGTACGGACAAAGCGGATCTTATCGAAGCGAGGCAATGAGGAATGCTCCTGGGCCCAGAAGCGAGCATCGGTGGTGCCTTTGCGAAATTGAAATGAGCCGAGGCTGACCCAGCGGAAGTGTTCCATTTCCCAGCCGCCGCTTGCCGGGACGATTTGATCTTTAAAGACGGTCTCTCCGTCCAGCTTGAGCTCGATGGGAAGCGCCTCGGGAGCAGCACAGCGAAGATAGACGGTGTAGGTTCCGGCTATCGGCAAGCTTGGCCGGTATTGCACCCACTGGAGACGGGCTCGTTGTGTTTCGACGAGCATCTCGCCGTCGAGCTCAACCCGCCGGACGTTGTTTTGTCCGTGGTAGTCTTCCGCTTCGATTTCAACGATGGGCATCTTGGGCAAATCCGCGAGAGCTTGATCGTAATCCGCGAGACGGGGTTGTACTTTTGCGAGGAGTTTTTCTCTCGCCTCTTTGAGAACCGACCAACGGGATTTGCGTAGTTTGGCGATGCGATCTGAAATTCTTTGGGCGGTGGAAATTTCCTCCGGCGTGGCTTGAGGGCGGGTCAGACGAAATCTTCCGTCCCGCCAGTTTTTGTTCATCTTGTCGACGATGCGGGTGCTACCAAAAATTCCGGCCAAGGCGTAGTAGTCGCGCGTGGGGATGGGATCGAAGAAGTGATCATGGCAACGGGCGCAGGAGAAGTTCATCCCGAGAAAGGCCTGCGAGGTGGCCGAGATTTGTTCGTCGATGATGTCCATCCGCAAGGTGTTCGGATCGGCACAATCGGAGAACCACGGACCGATCGAGAGGAAGCCTGAAGCTGCCAGTTGATCGAGAGAGGCGATGGGGTCTTTTGAGGGCGGCAGCAAGTCCCCGGCAAGTTGCTCGGTGACGAAGCGATCGTAGGGCTTGTCGGAATTCAGCGCACGGATCACGTAGTCGCGATACGGTTCTGCCATATCGACGCGGTCGACGGCCGCCACCTTGGTCTTACCCTGCACGTAGCGCGCGACATCAAGCCAATGCCGTCCCCAGCGCTCGCCGTAATGGGGCGAGTCTAAGAGCCGGTCAACGAGCTTGGCGTAGGCGTCGGGTGAAGAGTCGGCGAGGTATGCGTCGATTTCCTCGATGGTGGGTGGCAAGCCGGTAAGATCGATGGTGAGCCGACGAATGAGGGTCAGTTTATCCGCCTCGGGGTTCGCTCGCAAATTCGCGTCGAGAAGGTTGGCTTTGACGAAAGAATCGATGGGATTGCGAACCCAGCTTTTGTCGGGAAGGGCTGGTTCGGCAGGCTTTTCGAGAGCCTGAAAGGACCAATGGGGAGCTTTTTCGTCCGAAAGCGCAGGAGCGATAATAATCACTCCGACAAGCACTAATAACATATGGATGGGACGATTCATCAGATAAACTCGGGCAAATTTCGAATATTTTGGAGGGTATTCTCGATTATATACGTGTATGAGCCTGTTGCGCACGCGATTTTCCGCATTACGCTTCGCAATAGTTAACTTAATATTTAGCATTAATTTTTCACCCGATCACTGATGAACCATACTCTACTTCCTCAAGTCGCTCCCTGTTTTGTAAGTCACAATATGGCTCTCGGTGGTGCGCAGACCGCGGTGTTGCGCTATATTCAGGCTCTTCCAGAGTGGGTGCGCGACCGGACCACACTATACAGCCAGTCCGATGATACGCCACTGCTTGATCAGGCGGTGAAAGGGGGATTTGACTGCGGAAACATCACACGCGAGGCCCCGGGAGATCCGAGTATGTGGTTCTTAAGTTACGGAAACCTAGACGGCCTGCCGGAACGGCCGACCTCGCTCGTGCTGCATTCCTGGGACGATGCCGGCTGGCGCTATTTCAGCAACGCCTACGAAGGCCGTCGTGGCATGACAGTGGCGGGCGTTTCCCAGCAAGTCATGAATCGCTACGGCGATTGGATTCAGGAGAATGGCCACACCTCCGGCGGAATTCTCCCTCCTCCGGTAACCGAGTTTTGCATGGCGAAAGGAAATTTGGATCCCAAGGGCCGTCTTGTGGTCGGCTGGATGGGGCGTCCGCTTAAGGATAAGGGTCTCATGACCTTGCCATATCTCTTGGCGGAAAATCCGCACATCGTGGTGCGGGCTTGGACCGGTGCGGAGACTGCAGGTCTGGATTACACGCTCCGGATGCAAGGCGAAGCGATGGAAGAGGTTTACAAGTTGGCGCGGAAACTCGGCGTGGCGGATCGTCTTGATGTGCGGCCACTCGATTTCGACGCCTTCAACTATCGCCATCGTCTTGAGGGCTGCCATGTCCTGCTCGGGAATAGCAAGCGCGAAGGATTTTTACTCACTGCCGCGGAGGCGTTGAGCTGTGGAATTCCCGTTGTCGTGACGAAAGACTGCGGCATCGCGAGATTCATCAAGAAAGGACAAAACGGTGTTCTCATCGATTGGCACGAGAATCCTAAGCGCCTCGCCAAGATCGCGAACCGCGCTATTTTGAAAGCGGCTAAGCTCGATCCCGTGAAGTGTCTCGCTTCGGTGGACGACCTTTCGCTCGGGTCCAATTACGTGCGCGCCTACGGACAGACTCTAGGAGTCCTGACCCACACCTCGCTGCACCATGAGGACGCGACCGTGACTTTCGGCGTGCGGATTCACGATGGAGTTGACCCTGCTTATCTCGACGATGCCATTAACAGTATTGCCTCGCAGACTTATCGTAAATTTAAAGTCGTCCTTCTCGTCGACGGACCATGGGCCTTGGGCGAACGACTTGCCAAGCGCTTTGATTTGCCACTGATCTGCACTGGTTTGAAGGCGGATATCGAGCACTGCAGTTGGCTCCATCGCGAGGCCCTCGAGCAATGCGACACGGAATACTACAAGCCGCTCGACTATGACGATCAGCTTCTCCCCAACTACCTTGAGCGCGCGGTGAAGACTCTCGAAAGAGAAAAAGCTGATGTCTACGGCTGCATGCTGAATACCTTGCAGGATGGGGAAATTACTCCTCGCCTGCATTGGCCAAACAAGCCAATCGAAACGATGTTCACCGGAAATTCGGACGATAACATGTTACCTCACTCAAGTGTCTTGATGCGCACCAGCATCGCCCGGAAAGCCGGAAACTACCAGGAGCGCGCCGTGGGCCTCGGAGCTGACGACTATCACCTCTGGCATCGCATCTTCAAAGCAGGCGGCGAGTTCTTCCGCGATGACGAAGTCCGCAATGTTGTCTACCGCATTCACGATAAGAATTCGCTCACCATCCGCCGCGAGCGCTTTGGGCATTCCCACAAAGCCCAACGACTTCTCGCAAGCGCCGCTGCAGCGGGTATTGCCCTCTCCGCAGCTGCCTGTGATGGCGACGCGGATGCCAATGCAGACGGTGACACCCCAAAAGTCGCCCCTGCCAAGCCAGGCCCCATCGATCCGCCGCATTCATAGGAGAGAGGAGAAGTTACCTTGGTCCCGCTGGCATGTGATTC
>MDTC01112606.1_pt1 | contig 14043 bp, 10 predicted proteins | sample 811181 | NCBI WGS metagenome assembly MDTC01 (sample SAMN05326644, study PRJNA326480) | marine metagenome | isolation source: seawater | place: Pacific Ocean: North | collected 2011
CATGGGGGATTACAATCAGCAAAGGTGATGACTGGGCAAAACGAACAGCCACGAATCGGCCATTTTTCAAACCGGTTAGTTTAGACCCAAAACTTGCCCGAACCATGGTCAATCTTGCCGTTCCCAAAGGAGGTAGACTTCTGGATCCATTCTGTGGAACCGGTGGTTTGATTGTCGAAGGAATCCTCTGTGGAATCGATAGCTTTGGAAGTGATTTGGCTTGGCCGATGGTCACTGGAACCCGCCAAAATGCGGAATGGGCACAGGAACTTGGTGGAGCCGGTGCGTTTGAAATTCGCAATGGCTCTGCTATGGATATTGACAATTGTTGGGAAGGTGATTTTGACGGATTTGTTTTTGATCCACCCTATGGAAGAAATGCTTGGAAATCCTCTGATGGGTTCGAGTTGTTTGAGGGTGCGTTGAAATCCTGTGCAAAAAGTGCGGTAGAAAAAGCGAATCTTGTGACTCTGATTCCATGGCCACCTGAATCGATTTTCAAACCGATTGAATCGGGAATTTCATTTGGCAAAGATTGGCAAGAGATTCACAATGCATTTGTTGATTCTGGTTGGAGAATCAAATCAACAAACGCAATCCGTGTTCATCGAAGCCTAGCAAGATTGCTGATTCATGCAGAGAGGAAGTGAGCGGTGCAGGATTCGAACCCGCGTCGACGGGTCCGAAGCCCATCAGGATATCCAGACTACCCTAACCGCCCATTTGGCTCGGGGAGCCCGTACTTCTTCAATTCAGCGGAAGGGATTTGAGCAGAAAACACCTACTCAAGGCCACAAATCCATGGGCCAAGGCAAATCAGTGCGACTCCAAAATTGCGCAGAATCATCACCCCACGCTGTCTGTTCAATCAAATTTAATCCTGCAGCACTCAATTTGGAATCACTGATTCCACTTGCAGGTCCCTCTCCCAACTGGGTCTGTGATTGAATGATAATTGCTCTGTCAACCAACCCCTCATCGATGAACTGTTTCCAAACGATTGGTCCACCTTCGACCAATAACTCCTGAATCCCCCGATCACCCAAATGTTGGAGCAACGCAATCAAATCCACCCCTCCCGTTCCAGAGGGTAGCATGACTCCTCTCTCAGTGGGTTGTGTATGTACCAGAATGGTTTCACCTCCATCAGTCAATACTTCAACATCATCTGGAATCCGTAAGTTTCGGTCCAAGACAATTCGAAGCGGTTGTTTCCCCTCTCCGATAGGGACTCTTCGCACATTTAGTGATGGATTGTCGCGAATGATGGTATTGACACCGACCAAGATAGCATCACAATGACGCCTCAATCGATGTACAGCATCTAGACTTTCTTCGGATGTAAATCGGCCAGGGTTTTCACCATCGACGACGCCGTTTGCATCCATTGCTGCTTTGAGAGTAATCAATGGTCGCTTGCATGAGCACCAATGCATGAACGACTGCATTTGTCGTTGTGCCTCGACCTCCAACAATCCTTCACGAACACGAATTCCCGCATCCAATAGAGACTGAATGCCTTGGCCACGTACGGTTGGGTTCGGGTCCCTTGCTGCAATGATAACCTCGGCCACACCTGCCCATAGCAACGCCTGTGTGCATGGTGGTGTACGTCCAAAGTGATTGCAAGGCTCCAACGTTACGTATGCGACACACCCTTCGGTTGCGACACTCTTCGCTTCGGCATCGGCAATGGCAGCCTGCTCAGCATGTAAATCCCCCAAGTGGTCATGCCAACCTTCAGACAAAATCACACCATTATTTGCCAACACACAGCCGACAGGCGGGTTGGGGGAAACTTGGCCACGACCCAATTCTGCCAACTCCAACGCCCGTTCCATGCAGGCGATATCAAAATCGGACCAGTCTTCGACCATGGTACCCCGAAGACGCGTAGATACCCGTTATTTACGGTTGTTTATTTTCGGAATATTTCCGGCAATAACCTCTTCATTGGAGGCCGCTCTGGAGCCCTTATGGTTCGCATTGTGTGTATCGTCAATCCAGCTGGCCGAGACGGAACTGTCAAGAAACGCTGGCCAAAAATTGCGGCTCAAATTGAGGAGTTGGGTTTGGACTGTGAGGTAATGTGGACAGAACGTACAGGCCACGCTGCCGAGATGGCATTTGGACTCCGAGAACGCAACGATTTGGATTTGGTTGTCGCCGTGGGCGGTGATGGGACCATGAACGAGGTCGCCAGTGGTTTACGTGGATCTTCTATGACGTTGGGGATCATCCCAATGGGCAGTGGCAATGATTACGCACGCGCGCATGGAATCCCTCTTCGCGATACGAAAGCTGCAGTCAGTCTACTAAAATCTGGAATTGATCGTAGAGTCGGTGCCATGAGGGTTGATGGTGCACCTGCACCCGGTTTGCCACATTACCCCTCGCCACAAAGCACCGAATGGGATGGCGAGGCCGAGGAGGATTGTATGATTCGTCGTTGGGCGTTCTTAGAATCAGATGGAGGAACAACCAGTGATGTATCTCGTCGTAAGACCATGGGTCAAGGCAAGCACATTCGTGGTATTGTGAAATACACGTACTTAGGAGTCAAGAGTATATTGGGTTGGAAAAAGCAAGACGGTTGGCTCAAAGTCGAAGATGAAGTCGTTGGCAGGATTGACATGAGTGGCTTGACTTTGCTCTCGATGACCGAAACATTTGCTGGTGGTTACCGTGTTGCTCCAGGGATGTGTGTGACCAATAATTCGATGTCAATTGTTCTTGCCAACGGACTTTCAAAGGGTCGAATGTTGAGATTCATTGGACCGATGAAGAAGGGTACACATATTGGTAAATGGGGTATGGTCAGTCAACAAGACGGGCATCGCTTGGAACTACGTAATGTCGATGAAAATGGTCAACCAACAAATAATCCTCACGATCCCCCAATGTGGATTCAAGTCGATGGAGAACCGTGTCTAATGACACCTGCAATCATTCAGTTCGTGCCCGATCAATTAACGGTTCGAGGCGGCCCATCAATTCCAAATGATTCAAAGTGAGAAATCACTGAAATCCCCGTCATCATTGACATCCGAATCGATTGTACGCTCTGAGGGCTCGACCTCTTCATCGACGTCTTCGACAACAGACTTTGTCTTGCGAGTCTTCCGTGATTTGGGCATTGGCGACTCCTTGGGTTCGGAGATTGTGGAAACCGGTCGAGATGAACTGCCAGTTGATCTACGTCCTCCACGGGGCAAATCTTCGATGATATTGCGGAGACCCTTTTCCTGCAATTCTTGCTCAAATTCCTGTTCTTTTTGCATTTCAGAAATCATCTTGTCCATCGCTTCAGCTTCATCGGTCACGATGACAGAACTACCTGCAACATAGTGAGATGTGCTTGCTCCAGGTCCTTCCTCAGCAAGAGCTGCATTGATATCGAATGCTGAGACGCCAGAGGATTTCTTTTTTGGTCGACCACTGAAGTCTTCGACCTTTGCTTTGGCCACAGCCTCCATCCTTGCCTCATGCCGTGCGGCTTCATGGCGAGCAGCCTTTCCGGCACGCATTTGTTGTTCAGAAAGCATGGTTTGTGCTTGTGAATCCGCATTGAGGAGGAGTTGGTTGCGAGAATAGATGTACAATGCTCCCGAGGCCACTATCGAGATTAGAAGTACAGTAGTGTATAGACCTCGACCAATGAACGGTATGTCGCCAGCAACATATGCCTGGCTTGAACTCACTACTCGATCGTCACCATAGATGAGCGAGGTCACCACAAAGTGCCCAGTCAAGCCCTTACTGGAAGCCTCTAAGGCACAATTTTGAATCTGATTTTCAGTATAGTACTCATCTTGGAGAATGTAACCATTTAGTGTAACTGCCTGATTTGAGTCCATTTGGATGACCGCATCAAACACATTTTCATTGGCGGGGATTATGGCTACCAATGCCCAACCATTGTGTGGGAATTCACTGGCTTTTCCATTGGTAAGTACTCCATCAACAATGGGAACTCCTTCCGCTTGGTTTGGTGCGGGCCAATCATCTTCTTTGCTAACAATCTGAACAAAAACGGATCCAGGTTTGACATCTTGAGCCTCATTGTATGGTTTCTCCAAAATCATCCACGAAGCAACTGCAGCGGTTGTAATTTGAGGCTGGTCGAAAATCTTGGTTTGAGTTAGCCATCCGGAAATCGAATAAGTCGAGTTCTCACAACCAATGATTTCCTCATCACCAATTGCATGATTCGAAGAACTGGATGCCAGTTTGTTGGTTACAGTCATGTCTTTAGAAGAACTTCCACCATCATTTGAATCTCCGATAGCAACTGAATATTGCCCATCATCAGTCCCCCAACTTGCGTTAGAACCGCCGATACATCCTGAAAAAGCAGTGAACACGAAGAGAAGAACGAGCAGTGGGGCCAGTTGTCGCACAATTGTGTCAGAGGACTTCCTATTGAAGACTGTTCGCACCCGTAGGGTGCGTTTTTGCATCAATGGTGTTCATGTTCGGAGTGGTCGCTATGTTCAGCACCAGAATCATGGTGTAGAAGGTGATTCAAATCGTCCATGAAATCCGCAGTTGACCAAGTCGAACCTGTGAATACCAACCGTTTCTTTCCATCTTTATCGATGATGAAAGTCACCGTATTGTGACCGACTTCATACAATTCGTCTGACATGTCATGGTCGTCAGAATCGTGACCTTCGTGGTCATCGTGATATTCTTCATGCTCACCGGGTGTAGGTAGCATTGACAAGTTCGCATTCGAAGCTGCCCAAGCGATATGATCCGTATCTTGCATTATCATGACATCATCGATGCCAACATTACTTGATTCCCATGCTTCGCTAGATTCATTCCAAATGTGAAGACTCCAATACCAATTGTCTGAACTATTGGCATCCCACTCAGGTGCATCAATACCATTGATTCCACTTACGCTGTGTCCCCATGTTTCATGCACAGAATAATTCAGGGAGATGTTGTTCATCGACATGGTGGAATCGGTCAAATTCCAGCCTGTTGCATTCTCAGTGGGAAGCATGTCATGATCACCATCGTACAGTGCAGTCGTGTTATCTGGATACAATACGGCCACTTGGTGAGACATTTCAGAATGGTCACTGTGCTCATCGTGGTCTGAGTGGTCTCCATGGTCGGAATGTTCGTCATGGTCACCATGATCTGAGTGATCTGAATTGATGTGGTCGTTGTCGACCAATAGGCTGTAATCGTGCCAAACCTCTTCCAAATCACCATGATTGTAGCTTGTCAAATGAGGCCAATCATATCCGCGAACATTGGTCCATCCCAAAAGGTGCTCCGGCGTATCTCGCGCTGGGTCAATTGTGATGGACAGAATCACCAAATCATCCTCATGGGACATTTCATCATCGATGTAATTGAGATTCGCTTCGATGGCCAGACAAACATCAGGACAGATGGTGTATGTGAATGCAATCACGACAACTTTGTCCTCAAAATCGGACAATGTGACAGAATCCCCATTTTGATCAATGAGAGTGAAATCAGGAGCGGGTGAAGCAGGATCGTATTCGATTCCGTTGAAATCATATTTATCATCATCCCCACCAATGCACCCCACAAAAGCAGAACAGGCAATTAACAGACCAAGCATAAGTGATGTAGTGCGCATGTTCTTTGGCTCTACTGATAGGGTATTAGTGTTGGCGCGGACGGAGAGATTTGAACTCCCGAGGCGAATACCACCGGATTTCAAATCCGGCGCTCTACCAGGCTAAGCGACGTCCGCAGTGTTGACTCCGAGACACTGCTCGGATATGTGTTTCACCCTTCTCAACTGTAGAATCCAGGGCGGCACCAAGCTGGCAATGTATCAGCAGCCCCAGGATGGGTCAAACCGATGAACAGTACCATAACCACAATGAAGAACACTGGGAACAGCGCTGTTGCGGTGAGAACTCGACTGTCGGGATCCCCTTGTAGATGCATGAATACAGCAGCGATACCGATTCCTTTGACAATACCTACTGAGACCAAAATAAACACAACTGTTTCCATACTCACGGTTCCTTTCATGGAGAAAGTGAGTGCAACGGCGACAACTTCGATAGCAGTGAAAATCATCAGTATCCAGAAATTAATTGCATATTTATCCAATTTCCATCCCAATATTGGTATTGTGATTGTTATTCCATGTTCACCCATAATGATACCTCCTTAATACAGATAGAATGCGGGGAAGACCAATACCCAAACCAAGTCCACAAAGTGCCAATACAGCCCGAAGTACTCAATGCTCACTGCATTTTCAGGTGTGTAACCACCACGGAATGCTTTGAGCACCATATAGGCGAGCGCAACCATTCCTCCAAACACGTGCACACCGTGCGTACCCGTGGTCACATAGAAGGTAGAGGCCGACATACGTATATCGAAAATTGCATCATTTCCAGGTGTACAAGCATGAGCCGCTTCATCGTACAAGTGACAATATGTATACTCAGATGCATGGATTGTGAAATGGTCCTCCATCAAACTCGGGGCATAGAAGATTGGGTGATCATGATCTCCAATCTCAAATCCTACAAACCATTCAATCAACTTGAAGCACAGGAACAGAGTTGCAAGAGCAAGTGTGGATAAGAGATACTTTCCAACCTTGCTGTTTCGCTCTGCATCACTTAGGCTCGTATCTTTTGCAGTCTTTAACGCGAGCACAATCGTGTATGATGAAATAATCAGAGCAAAGGTGTTGATTGCACCTGGGATTAGAGTATCTGGCATGAACTGCAACACGGCGTTCGCATTCTCTTGGTGATATCCACCCTCTGCAATGAAGTAAGATGCGGGCAACCAGCAAGAAGTCCCAGGTTCAATTGGAATACCTGCTGCCTGACTGGTTTCAAACAATTCTACACAATTGTCGAACCCTGTACGATATCGAATATATGTGCTGAACAAACTACTGAAAACCATCATTTCAGACATCAGGAACATCCAGATTGCAACCTTTCGAATCTCAATGGACTTGAAGGGTGTTCCTATTGCCTTTGGTTCATATGCACCACTAAAACTCCAATCTTGTCTCCACCAAACGAAGAACCCAGCAAACATCACTGAAAGTCCAACAATCAGAATTCCAATCTGAGAGGAGTGAATCGCATAATCCCAAACATTGTCTGCATCATTCCATGATTGGGTGAACACCTTTGTAAATCCAAGCAAAAAGAGGCTCGAACCCAATGCAATCATAATCGGCGCCCATGAATTGTGGGGCGCGCCACCAACGACACCATGTCCGTAATCGAACTCCCAATCGTGCGGTCCCCAATGACTGTCCTGATGGTGATGCCCATGATCGTGGTCATCGTGTCCGTAACTCATTCTTCTTCACCTCCATGACTCTCTTCAGGAATCATCATCCACTCGATCAAACGACCAAACAATCCCGGTTCACCTTCATCATGAATCTCTGCAAATTCTTGAACAGGCAAATCACTTGGATTGTGTGAAGGAGTTGGAGGTGGGCTTGATACGACCCATTCCATCGACCACCCACCCCATGGGTCGTTTGGTGCTCTTTGGCCACGTAGCCCACTGCTAATCATGTTGTAGACTAGAATCAAATTGCTAGCAAAGAACATGAATGCAGCGATGGTGATGAGCATGTTCCAATCTGCAGCTTCGGCTGGCAACGCGAAATATTCGTCGGTCGTGATGAAGTAGGTGTGCTGCCTTCGAGGCATGCCTTGAATTCCAAGACGGTGCATCGGCCAGAATACCAAGTTGTATGAAATGAATCCAGTAATGAAGTGGATCACTCCAACCTTTTCATTCATCATTCGGCCAGTTGCCTTAGGGAACCAATAGTAAATTCCTGAATACAATCCAAAGATGATTCCACCCACGAATACGTAGTGGAAGTGTGCGACGACGAAGTAGGTCTCGTGCAGATGCAAATCCATGGCAACCGCTGGGAAGTACATTCCTGAAATTCCACCAAGTGTGAATGTGACCAAGAATCCAAGTGCCCAAAGGGTGTGAGTACGATACACCAAACTTCCACCATGCATGGTTTGAAGCCAATTGAAAACCTTGATTCCAGTAGGTACTGCGACAAGCATGGTTGTCAACATGGTGACGAATCGCAACACAGGACTCATCCCAGATGTGAACATGTGGTGACCGTAAACGATGAATCCAAGAATTCCAATGCCTGCAAGAGCGAAGACCATCGACTTGTAGCCAAAAATGGTTCTTCGAGCACTTGTGGATAGAACCTCGGAAATCACACCAAATGCAGGGAGTACAACAACATACACCTCAGGGTGACCGAAGTACCAGAACAAGTGACTCCACAGTAACGGATCACCACCACCAGCCACCTCATAGAACACGGTCCCAATCGTCCGATCTAACAGAACTTGAATCAATCCGATACCAAAGGCAGGGATGGAGATGAATAGCATCAGAGTTGCAATCAGCATTGACCAAGAGAACAGAGGCATCTGCATCCAACCCATTCCAGGCGCACGCATGGTGCAGAAAGTGGTCATGAAGTTGATTCCTGCAACCGTGGATGAAGCGACAAGCAATATCTGTCCAGCCACCCATAAAGTGGCACCTGAATGTGCAGTATTCGATACGACATAAGGCGCATAACCGGTCCAGCCGGTATCCGCACCTTGTCCACTAAAGACCCCAGTAAAGATGAGTAGTGCTGCTGCTGGGTTCAACCAGAATGCAAGTGCATTCAGTCGGGGCAAGGCCAAATCAGGTGCACCGATTTGTAGTGGAACAATCCAGTTTGCAAACCCTGCAATCATTGGCATTGCAGCCAAGAAAATCATTGTCGTGCCATGCAATGTGAAGAATTGGTTATACTCATCTTGAGTAAGGAAGTCATTTCCAGGAGACGCGAGCTGAAGCCTAAAGATAAGCGCAAAGATTCCACCGACTCCAAGGAAGAACAATCCGTTAATCATGTACAGCGTACCCACCTTCTTGTGGTCGGTACTGGTCAGGTAATCGCTCAGGAATGGCCAGAATCGTTCCCATGCAAATGCACTAGGGTCGCGACGATAGAAGACCCAAGCCACACAACCGAACGTGATGACGGCCATGAGGAAAATGGCACTAGCAAGAACAATCAATCCTCGAGCTTGTTCAACAGGTTGCGGCCCGACTTCAGCATTGAGTCGGTTGTACATGTCTCCGCCACTGGTACCATCGCCATTCACAGAGTTGGTATGCAAGATGAATTTAGCTCCACCATCCATTGGTGCAGTCCACTCTACTTGCCATTCTGTTTGATCATTACCTTGACCAGAATCTGTTGCATCAACACCATTGTGTGTAGCACTACCATCTGGATTGATCTTGACCATGTCATCGACATTCATCAATGTGCCAGCACTGGCCCAGAGGTGGAATCCACCAAGTGCCAAAGCCTCAGGGTTTTCCCCTGAAGGACCACCTGTGAACGAGATGTTCAGGAGGTAGGTGCCACCTGCTTCAAGTTCAGTGGGCAAGCCTTCCAAAACGGGAACTACCTCGGCACTTGTACTCTGACCGTGACAGGTACAACCAGCATCCTGAACACCAGAGACACCGTAAGGATACGATTGGGCACTGGGTGCAACAATCAGTGCAAGTAGTAAGATGCCAAAAATGGCAATTGTGCGTTGATTCTTGGAAATGGACAGCATTTGAACACCTACTCAAATACCTCTACTACAGCATTCATCGTACTGTGCTGCTTTCCACAGTATTCCGTACACAACAACAAAGACGAGCCGACCTCATCCAAGCTGGGTGTGTGATGTAGTCGAGTTTCCATGCCCGGTTGAGTATCTTCCTTGATGCCCCAATCCAAGAAGAAAGGAGCATGAGTAACATCGTTAGATGTCATGATAAACGCATAAGATTGTTGAGCTTTGACTCTGAGTAGCGGTTTTGTTTCACCTTCAACATCGATGGTTGAGATTTCACAGATCACCTCACCATCAGCATTGTAGGCAACGTTTTGTTGACCAAGTGTTGCATTGTCCTCTTCATCATCAGCCATGCAATCAAAGTCCCAAAACCATTGGTTGGCAGTGACTCCAATTTCGTGTGCGTCTGGATCCGCAGTCCACATCTCATCCAATGGACCCCATGCAATGTAAGTCAAATAGACAATCAGAATAAATGGGACAATGGTCCAGGTCAGTTCCATCTTGAGGTTATCATTTTCCTTGGGAAATACACCGGGTACGAATTCATCACAGGATTCAGCCATAGATTCCCCATCTTTGGAGCGATATCTTAGAGAGTGATGAAACAACCAAATGGAGACGATAATCATGACAATTGCTGCCCAAAAGTTCCACTCATCAAACAGCATATGGAAAATGTCGCCGCCAGCCTCCACAGTTAAGCCTCATTCTCGCCGGAGAGAGTGCGCTATATGAGGCTTGTCTGCCCCCCCATAGGGGGGTCAGGAAACCAAGTTTAAACGACGTAATTATCCGATGAAATCAAGAATCACCCAATCAGAATCACCTATCATGGGGGATTGGCAGGACTGGCCACTCTGCGTTCAACCCTCTGGTCGTACTGAAAGAGACGTTTTTTGGTTGATTGTGGAGGTCCCATTGTATGTCGATTAATCGGGATGCAAGGTACACAACGGCTGGCCGTGCGCTGGGTGAACTTCGTTTCAGAAATCGATTACCAGTCAATGGGGGCTGTGGATGTCCAATCATCATAGAAGGTAGAAGAGATCGCATCGCGTTGAAAGTTTTGGGATTTACCGGTCCAATAGAACAAGTCAATCGTGGTTGGAACCAGTCAAAATTTGTAACCTATATCTATGAAAAATATGGCATCATCAACAAGGTCGATCAGGGTTGTTCAGTCTGCCTTTTGATGGATTGGGATCGAACAGGTGGCCGGTTACAGAAAAAGCTCAGAGAGCGATTTGAGGCATTCGGGATGCGGGTCGATAATGCCACTCGAATGGAGTTGATTCGCTCGATGAAACCAGAAGGTCGTACAGTTGAGGGTTTGAAGGCACATGCAGACAAGCTTAGACCTTACATCGATATCGTAGATCCTGAAGGAATTGAAGAAGAATAGTCACTCAAGTTCGATTGCAACTCTCAACACAAGCTTCCCATCCAAATTTTGGCGAAGGTGTTCTAGTTCTAGCAAACGCGTTTCTAACTGCCCTTGTAACTTGGTAATGAGGCTGTTCTTCATTCGAATCCAACGAGGGTCTGGAACCTTCCCTTCTGCTCTCGCATTCCAGTCAGCCTCTGCCAATTGTCCCATTTCTCGGGATATTCTCCTCTGCCACGCTTGCTCTGCATTGGCTTTCAATTCGTCAAATAGTGGTAAGAATCGCCGTTTTTCAGACTCGAGTAATGAGGCTTCAATCGGCTCAAGCAATTGATTCAAGCAAGTGGCCTTGGTTTCAGCAGCCACTTGCAATAAGCGCAAGGAATCCCCCTCATCTTCAGCCAAAGGAAGCCCTTCTGATGTGAGATACAACCAACGTCTAAACGTGGTATTGGACAAACTGTTTACTTTCCAATCAACACACACACACCACTTTGCTTCAGGAGGGATATTGTTCGGTCGTTTGGTAAGAAGAGAAAGTGGAGTATCAGTGCCGAATTCGCATAGAAGTTGAATGAGTGGATGATGTGGAGTGATGAAAATACATCTGGCCTCTTCACGGGCAATCTCCCGATGAAATGTCACATTGAACCAATGAGGTCCTGATTGTTCTGCTGCTCTGCAGATGAGTTCTTTCCACCCCACTGTATCCTGATCAATTCGATTGACGTCATTCGCCCGATTCGAAAGTTCAGAAACGATTTCGTCATCCAATCGCATCATCCAGATGTGTTCGGACTTGGTCGGGTGAATCTGAACCTGTTCTCCAAGCTGATGTAACAACCATTCGCGCAAATCAGTAGAGTCAACTTGCAACCCGAATCGTTCAACAGAATCTCTTAGAGATGATATTCCAGGATCTGGGCCAACCCATTCTCGATCCTCAATGGCTCTTTCCTCTAACCAAGAATCACGCTTATCGAGTAAAGTGAGAACATCTGTCTCATTGTTTTGCGCTTGTTCTGCAGGACGAATTTCATGCACAATTTGTTGTCCCACTGGCCGATCCAATTCCGCTCTGGCGACCATTTTCATTGCTTCCCCGAGGAGTGGATCTAACATTCCCAAAGCGTCTTCGAAGATTCTGATGCGATGGTATAACCGATGGAGGATGGCGGCATCGATGGTCCCTTCAACTGCCAAATTGAGAATCGCGATTTCATCTGCAGTCTGACCGAATCGATCTAAACGCCCTATTCGTTGCTCAATACGCATCGGATTCCATGGTAAATCATAATTCACAAGTCGGTGGCAATGTTGTTGATCTAACCCCTCACTCCCCACTTCACTGGACAATAACACGTCGAACTCTCCATTCGAAAAGTTCTCACGAATTCGATCGCGGTCATCCATCGGTGTCCGACCTGTAATCATCTCACAGCGAACATCATCATCGATTAATCTCTGTTTCAGATAATTTAGAGTTGCATGGAAGTGGCTGAATAGCAATACCCCTCCATCCTTGTCTTGGTCCAAAGAATCAAGCAACCAAATACGAAATGCATCATACTTTGAATCGACATCGCCGAGCGCCGAGGCAGCATCAACCAATTCCGATAAATTGCCGAGTCTGCGAAGCATTCTGATCTCGACCTCGGCTAAATCGACATCTTCCGCATCCATTTCTGTAAGGTCAAGGTTTTCTCTTGCTTCGCTTCGAAGTTGCCTCAAGACGTGTTGGGCAAAAGCGGGTAGGCAAGAAGAGGCCATTCGTTCGGGAACAATCAGTGCCCAATCGAATACCTGTCCTTCTGGGTTCCGCATCTGAATTAATGTGCGTGCCCACCTTCTGGCAGCATCATACAGTCGCCCTTCTTCTACGGTCAATCCAACATCAATCGTTACCGCGTTTCGTTTGGCCAAATGCCAATCCAAATCACGCCTTCGTGTCCGTACCAATAGATCGTTCAACGGTCTCAATTCTCTGACAAAATCAGCCAGTTTTCGTCTTGAAGATTCAAGCGTGTGTTGTCTCCATCGTTCTTCATTCTCAACCAATTTGATCGCTTTATCCAATCGTGGATCTCCTGCGAAACCGATGGTATTCTCTAACGCACGAAAACGGTCTAGGGCACGAGGAAGATTTGGCACTGAATGAGTGATTCCATCGAGCACATCGTTTAGCATTCGAGTTGGCCGCATCGTTCTGTAAAACGATTCGATTGAAGGCCAACGATCAGGTGCAAGTAGACTAAGTTGAATCCACAATTCTTCTTCACGTAGATTCACAGGAGTTGCCGTCATCAGAACGGAATATTGACTTCGCATTGTGAGAAATTGGACCGCATCATGCAATCGACTTCGAGGATTTCGACAGTGATGTGCTTCATCGACGATTGTCAGTAAAGTCTCAGGCAAAATCTGCATCAACTTGTCCAAAGTTGCAGCCCTACGAAGTATACCATGACTGACGATGATTATCCTTGGTTCTCCGTCGGCCAATCTCTTGGAAATGCTCAACAATCTACGCCCACTATCTGCAACAATAGCATCGATGTCTCCACGGTGGTGCAATTCTTGCCTCCACTTAGAACGAAGTGAACCCGGACATGCAATGATAATTGGCCCCACCTCTCCAATCGAATGAAGACGACGAATGATTCGAATGGCAGAGACAGTTTTACCCAATCCGACTTCATCCGCAATCAGAACACCCTTCCATGGAGACACTGCTAAACGTGCAGCTGGAAGGTGCTGATGTGGTTGGTCCTCCCATCTTCCAAAAGCATGCATAGGAGCCGAATCACTCGCTGGAAAACGGAGAGTCAAGTCCGTCCAACGCAAGTTTGCAGGAAGGTTTCGAACCGCCTTGGAATCGGATTCATCTCTTGAACCCGAAACGACCATGCAGACGAACGCGACTCGGGTGTTCTTGAACTCTCGGTTTCAGGTCCCATAGATTAGGGCAATCCAACTCCGTTTTGTTTC
>MDTC01144524.1_pt1 | contig 14043 bp, 11 predicted proteins | sample 811181 | NCBI WGS metagenome assembly MDTC01 (sample SAMN05326644, study PRJNA326480) | marine metagenome | isolation source: seawater | place: Pacific Ocean: North | collected 2011
AAATATGTAGACACGAAAGTCAAAAGTTCACCAACGTAGAATCACATGATGAACAGATGGATATTTTTAACCTATTTTCACTACTTATGGTGTCCCAAAAACGCGTTTTAATTGATTCTTGTTTACAACATGCTGCTGCTGCTTTAAAAATGCCATCCACAGTTTTATGGGTTGGTACCTCTCCTACCACTTTTGGTTACGAAATTCATAACAACATAGTTGCTAATGAACCTAGCGGTAATTTTAAATTACCAGATTCATATCTATTTGACTACCAGTTTTCAGGTCAACCATTTGAGTGTCCTTATAATGATTGGAGTGAATTGTTTGATTATGAACAAATTCGTGAATATTTATAATAAAGTATTTGATGAAAAAGTTATTATATATTGCTCCTCACTTATCCACTGGTGGATTACCACAATTTCTTACTAAAAAAATACAACTATTAAAGGATCAATATGATCTCCACATAATAGAATATGATGACCATACAGGTGGAGTACTAGTGGTGCAAAAAGAAAGAATTCAAGAAGTCATTCCACCTGAGAAGTTTTTTGTTTTAGGTGAAGACAAAATGGAGGTTATTGATGTTATTAAAAAAGTAAAACCTGACATAATTCATCTTGAAGAAATTCCTGAAATGTTCATGAAAAATGAAGTAGCTGAATGGATTTATAGAAAAGATAGGGACTATTTGGTGGTAGAAACTTCACATGATAGTTCTTTTAATGTTGAGGAAAAAAGATTCTTTCCTGACAAGTTTTTCTTTATTTCTTTATGGCATTTTCACCAATATAAAAAATTAGACATTGACAAAGCACTAGTTGAATATCCTTTAGAATTTAAAGATAGACCAGATAGAACCAAAGCATTGGAAAAATTAGGATTAGATCCAAATAAAAAACATGTTTTACATGTAGGTTTATACACTCCTAGAAAAAACCAAAAAGAATTTTTTGAATATGCTAGAGCATTAAAGGATTATAATATAGAGTTCCATAGTGTAGGAAATCAGGCAGGTAATTTTGCTTTTTACTGGGAGCCATTAATGGAAAATAAACCTGAAAATGTTACATGGTGGAATGAAAGAAAAGATGTTGATAATTTTTACTCTGCAATGGATTTATTTTTATTTACCTCTAGAGGTACTGATAAAGATAAAGAAACTATGCCATTGGTAATAAGGGAAGCTTTGAGTTGGAACATGCCTCAATTATTATATAATTTACCTGTTTACCAATCTTACTGGGATCATTTTGACACTATAGATTATTTAAAATTTGATGATTTTAACAAAAATTGTGAATTAATAGTTAAAAATTTAGGTTTAAAAAGAGAAAACATCAATAAAGATGAAGAAGTTGTTATAATTTCTACATTCCCCAACATGACAAGTGTGGAAAATGTAACCCTAGATTGTATAAATGCAGTTAAAAAAACAGGTAGAAAAGTTATACTTACCTCACACATACCTGTTTCTGATAAATTATCTAAAGCAGTAGATTATGTTGTTGAGGATAATAACAACATTCTAACCTATCATACCTTTTACAAGAGAAGTACTTTAAATAATGAAGAATTTAATTGCCAAGTATTTCTAGATGGTGAAGGTAATGACATATACCATGGCCCAGCCTGTTACACTAATTATTATAATGGAGCTGTATTGGCTGATAAATTAGGATTTAAAAAGGCATTTTACATTAATTATGATTACATATTAAGAGATGATGCTTACTTTGAATACATATCTAGAGTATTAGATGATAAAAATGCCTATTATGGAAAATTGGATGATGCAGCTGAAGGACCTGGGTTATACACGTTTTTTATGGCTAATAGGCCTAAATTTTTATTAGATGTTATACCTCAAATTAGTAATGCTCAAGAATATGATAACTTAGTTAAAGAATGGGGTGCGGAAGCTAACACCTATGAGAACTTATGGTACCATGGTTTTAAAAATCACTTTAATTCTATATACACTGAAAATAGCATTACATTTAATAAAAAAATAGAAGAATATTTTAACCATGAAGATTACTCTAGGGTAGAATATAACACTGTTTTACCCTCTAACATTGAAAATGTGATAGTACCTTATGTTCAAATATCTAACAACACAGATAGTAGAATTCTTAACATAACTATCATTAAAGATGGAAAAGAAAAAGTTTATGAACATAACATGTTGGTGGAAGGTAAATCTACATTCTATAAATTAATTCAAATAGATAAAGAAGATATCAATTTAAGTGTTGTGTTCACATCAGTGGATAAAGAGGATAAAAATAAAATTATAAACCAGAAAATAATTGAAATTAATAAGGATTACATTGATAATCAAATAGATAAAAATGGTTATTTTGAATATTTAGGAGATTTTGAGGAGACTAAAAAAAAAAACTCATCTGCACCTAAAATAAAAATAATTCAATTGGTAACTGATCCTTTAAATAATGAAAAGGAGTTAAGATCTCATTTTAGTTTAACCGATTTTGCTGATAGTTTTGAAAATATAGAGGTACAACAGTTAAAAAATCAAATATACACTGATATTCCACCATCTGAAAATTGTAATAGACCTGAAGACATATCTGATAAACCAGGCAATTTTAAATTATCACCAGGACATTATGGTTGTTATTTAGCCCATAAAAATGGTACCACTTTAGAGGGTAATGAAAATTATGATATGGTTCTAGTGTTTGAAGGTGATACCATTATAGACCACAATTACCAAGAGTTATATGATAACCTATTAAGATGGAATAATTTATGTTTAGAACATGATTTAGATGTTGTAGGTTTCGGTAACGTTGATTATGGTCATAAACAAAAAATTGAAGATTTACTTATTGATGTTCACACATTTGCTCCTGCTCAATCTTACTTGATACCTGGAGGAAAAATTGGTAAATTTAGGGATATGCATTCTAATTGTAAATGGGATGCAGCAGATTTATGGCTAACCAGAGTTGCTGATTTAAAAACTGCAATTGCAACTACTATTTATACTAAACATTTAGCTGGTTTTTCCATTGTTGACCAAAAACATAAAAGTAAAGATAATGATGTTTCACAAATATTTAAAGATTAATTTATGAAAATATGTCAAGTACATCCTGCATGTGGTATAGACGTACCTCCTCCTAACTGGGGTGCAACTGAAAGAATATGCTGGGAGTTTATACAAAATTTAAGAAAATTAGGTCATGAAGTTGACTTAAAATTTGTAGACGAAATTGAACCAGGTCAATATGATATAGTACATGCTCACATGGCTAATTTGTGTCATATGTTAAATGCAAAGGGTATTCCTTATGTTTATTCATTACATGATCATCATGCTTATTATTATGGAAAAGATTCTTTTGTTTATAAGGAAAATAAACGTGCCATAAAAAATTCATTATATGGTTTACTTCCTGGTAAATTTTTAGTTGACTGGTTTAATGTGGAACAAGGAATTTATTTTTCTCATGGTGTTAATGTAGATGATTTTACTTATTTACCTAAAAAAGAAATTAAAGAACATAAGTTATTATGTTTGGCAAATAATGGTTTAGCAGGTATGGATGGTTATGATAGAAAAGGATTTACATTTGCTATCCAAGCTGCCATGGCTTTAAATTTACCTATTACCATAGCAGGCCCTAAAAATAACCAGAATTATTTCAATGAAAATCCATGGGTAGTAGGATATCCTAAATTAAATATAGTTTGGGAACCTGATCAAAAAGAATTAGTTAAATTATATCAGGACCATACAATTTTTATGCATGCTAGTGAGTTGGAAGCAGGTCATCCTAATTTAACTATTTTAGAGGCTGCCTCTTGTGGTTTACCTATTTGTGGTTGGATAGAAGAAGAAACAGATTTTTATGGTATGTGGAGAGCACCTCGTAATACTCCTGAAATGGTAAGAGGTTTAAATGATATAATTGATAATTACGATAGATATAGAGAAGAAGCTATTAAACACGCTAATTCATTATCTTGGCTTAATCGTTCTAAAGAATTAGTTAAGTTATACGAGTCTAAAATATGAAAATTTTTGCTTATTCTGGAGGTAGTCACTGTGCAGGTATGACCTTACTTGAAAATGGTAAGCCTGTATTTGCATTTGAAGAAGAAAGATTTAACCGAATTAAAGCATATAAAGATTATTATAACCACCATTTTAGAATACCCGTTCAATCCACAGCATGGGCAAAAAAAGAATTTAATCTAGATTTTAATGACATAGATTATGTTACAACTTATTATCCAGAGTTAGGTCCTACTGGTGTTTATGAAGCAAAAGAAATATTCCAACAATCAGATTTAGGAGATTTCCCTCAAGAAAAATTTATTTTCACTGACCATCATGATTCTCATTGCTATCTAGCTTACTATACTAGTGGTTTTGAAGAGGATACCCTGGTTATATCCTTAGATGCTAGTGGTGGTGATTACAGTGGTAAATTTTATTTAGGTAAAAATGGTAATTTAGGTTATATAGATGGGTTAAAGTTAGATGTTAAATCTTTTGGACATTATTATGCTTTACTTACTGAATTTTTAGGTTTTAAAAGACTTAAAGATGAAGGTAAAATTGTAGGTATGGCTTCTCATGGTAACTTTAATCAAAGATATTATGACATATTTAATAAAATAATAAAAGTAATAGGAACTCAAACTGATAAGGAGTCTATTTACAATGATAGTACTAAACACAAATATGGTCATGTTTTAAGTAAAATTTATAAGGATTTTTATAATGAATTTTTTGAACAAATAGGAAGTGCATTTTATAAACATGAATTAAATGATATAGCCTATAATGGTCAGTTGGTATTTGAAGAAAAAATTATTGAGTTAATTCAAAATTTAAAGAAAAAAACTCCTACTGCTACAAAAATAGCAGCTTCAGGGGGTGTTTTTGCCAACGTTAAATTAAATAAAAGAATTAATGAATTAGATTGGGTTGAAGAAGTTTATATTACACCACCTATGGGTGATGAAGGTTGTAACTGGGGATGTGGTTTATACATTCATAAATTAAAAAATCCTGATTTTAAACCATATAAATTAAATGATGTATTTTTAGGGGTGGAATTTAGTGACACAGAAGTGGGAGATGTTTTTTGGGATAAAGATAAATTTAAAAGGGAAATATACTATCCAGAGATTATAGCTAAAGAATTAAAAGAAGGAAATATAGTAGGTTGGTTTCAGGGTAGATATGAACACGGACCTAGAGCTTTATGTAATAGAACAATATTAGCTGATCCTAGTGTACCAGGTACCTATAAAAAAATTAATGACAAATTACAAAGAAATGATTTTATGCCATTTGCACCTGTAGTTTTAGACACTGAAGCAGATAATGTATTTCACGTTACAAAATCTAGATACACTGCTGAATTTATGACTATGTTATATGACACTAAAGATGAATGGAAAGATAAAATCAAAGCAGTAGTTCACCCTGTAGATGGTACAGCAAGAATACAAATTGTAACACCTAAATCAAATAATAAGTTTTATGATTTGTTAACACAATTCCATAATTTAACCCAAATACCAGTGTTACTTAACACATCATTTAATGTTCATGGTGAACCTATAGTTTGTATGCCAAATGAAGCTTTTAATCATTTAGAGAATGGTATAGTTGACACTTTAGTTATAAACAATTTTATTTATAGAAAAATATGAGTTTTACAACCGATTCCTTAGTTAAAGAGTATTCTAATATTACCAAAAAGGTATTACCATCAAAAACTTTTGAAAATAAATTTATTTATAGTTTTATACATGGTGCTAAATGTGAAGTTTTTGGACCACTAGAAAAAGAATACATTATAAAGTTTATTGATAAAGATAAAAACGAATTGATCTATGAGACAGTTTCCAAAAATAACCATTGGCATAAACCCAATATTGAATATTTTGTTGACTGGAGGATAGAGGTATATGATAAAGAAACAAATAAATTACTTGATAGCCATGATTTTGATGCTGAAGGTAAAAATGTATTTATTACATTGGATTCCTCAGCTATAGGTGATACTTTAGCTTGGTTACCTGTTATTAAACAATTTGAGGAAAAACATAAATGTAAGATAATAATATCTACTTTCCATAATGACTGGTTTTATAAAGAATACCCTGAATGGGAATTTGTTAGTCCTGGGATGCAAGCTTTTGACATTTATGCTTTATATTGTCTAGGTTGGTTTTATAATGACCAACAGATTGAATTGCATAAAAACCCACAAGAGGTTAAAAACTTACCTTTACAACAAACAGCTAGTGACATATTAGGTTTAGAGTATAAAGAATCAAAACCTAGAATTTCAACACCTAAAAAAGATAGACCAGTTGAAGAAAAATATGTTTGCATAGCACCTCATGCTTCTGCTCACGCCAAATATTGGATGTACCCAGGTGGTTGGCAAACCATAATTGATTATTTAAATGATAAAGGGTATAAAGTTTTAATGATTACCCATGAAGTGTTAGGGGATGAATGGCATGATTCAAAATTAGGTGGTACTTTACAAAATGTTATTGATAAAACAGGTAATGGTCCATTAAGTGACAGAATTAATGACATAAAACATGCAGATTTATTTATAGGTTTAGGTAGTGGTTTAAGTTGGATCTCATGGGCTGTAAAAACACCTACAATTTTAATTTCAGGATTTAGTGCTCCACATACAGAATTCCAAGATTGTGAAAGAATATTCACACCTGATCCTGATAACACATGTAATTCTTGCTTCAATAGAGAATGGTTAAATCCAGGTGATTGGGAATGGTGTCCCGATCATAAAGATACTGATAGGCATTTTGAATGTTCTAAAACTATAGAACCTCAAACTGTTATCAATTCAATTAATAAATTTTTAAAAATAAGTTAATATTTATATCCAAATGGCAGAAAAAGTTCTAGACAAAGAAGAGTTAAGTGCTCTTAAAGATTTACAGGTTAAGACCAATGGTTTTTTATTTGATTTAGGTTTAATTGAATCTCAAATTCAATTTGCTGAACAAAGTAAAAATGCTATTTTAGAAAACTTAAGTAAACTTAAGGTTGAAGAATCTGAATTAGGCAATAAACTTAAGGAAAAATACGGAGAAGGTTCCGTTGACTTGGAAAGTGGAAAGTTTATAAGTTCTAATTGATTTTTGAGATTCTTCTTAATATTTATTATTAAACATATAATATTATTTTAAGATGGCAGAAACTTTAATCTCCCCAGGTGTTTTAACACGTGAAAACGACCAATCATTTATCCAGGGACAACCAGTAGAAGTAGGAGCAGCAATTATAGGCCCTACAATTAAAGGTCCTGTTGAAAAACCTACAATAGTAAGTTCATATAGTGATTATTTAAATAAATTCGGAGCTACTTTCGTTAGTGGAGGTGCTGAATATTCTTATTTCACTTCTATTTCTGCTTACAATTATTTTCAACAAGGAGGAAATTCATTATTAGTAACTAGAGTTGTAACTGGTTCATTTACATCAGCAACTGCTTTAGTTTCTGGTTCAGGAGCAGCAGGTGTTCACACTTCTTCATTTACACTAGAAACAATTAGTGAAGGTGAAATTATGAACAACTCAGGTTCATTTGTAGGAACTGGATCATTGATAAGTGGTTCAATAGATAACGTAAGATACGAAATTCAAGGAAGTAACACTTCTTCAGGAACATTTAGTTTATTAATTAGAAGAGGTGATGATAGTCAAAATTCTAAAGTTGTTTTAGAAACATTCAATAACCTATCATTAGACCCTACTTCACCTAACTTTATAACTAGACAAATTGGTGATCAAACATTTACAATTACTAATGATGCAGATGGAAATTATTACGAACAAATTTCAGGTTCATTTGCTAATAGATCATCTTACGTAAGAGTTAAATCAGTTAACTTCCCTACACCTAATTATTTAGATAACGCAGGTCAACCTAAATCACAATTTACAGGTGCTATACCTCCTAACGGTAGTGGTAGTGCAGGGGGTTCATTTGCAAGTGCAACAGGTACATTATATATTGAAACAGGTGCAGCTCCTGCATTTTATGAAAATATAACAAGTGGTACTAACATACAGGGACTTAATAAAACATCTTATAATAACGCAATTAACTTACTTGCTAATGCTGATGCTTACAGATATAATGTAATATCTGCTCCAGGTTTAATTTATGGAGCTAGTGGAGCAAATACACAAGTGGTTAACATGGTTAATAACACAATAGTTAGAGGAGATGCAATTGCAGTAATTGACACGGGATTCTATAATGCAGAAATTACAACTGTAATAGATAATGCAGCTAACTTTGATAATAGCTACTCAGCTACTTATTATCCATGGTTACAAACAGTTGATCCAGATACAGCTAACGTAGTTTGGGTTCCAGCTAGTGCAATGATACCTTCAGTTTATGCATTTACTGATGCTTCATCTGATCCATGGTTCGCACCAGCAGGTTTAAATAGAGGTGCTTTACCTACTGTTGTAAGACCAGCTAGAAGATTATCATCAGGAAATAGAGATGATTTATATACAGGAAATGTTAACCCAATTGCAACATTCCCTAACACAGGTAATGTGGTATTTGGTCAGAAAACATTACAGAAAAGACCAAGTGCTTTAGATAGAGTTAATGTAAGAAGATTATTAATTACACTTAAGGAATTTATTTCACAAGTAGCTGATCAATTAGTATTTGAACAAAATACAGCAGCAACCAGAAACAATTTCTTAAATCAAGTTAACCCTTATTTATCAACTGTACAACAACAACAAGGATTGTATGCTTATAAAGTAGTAATGGATGATAGTAATAACACTCCAGATGTTATAGATAGAAATGAATTAATAGGACAAATATTTATTCAACCAACTAGAACAGCTGAGTTTATAATACTAGATTTCAATGTATTACCAACTGGAGCTACTTTCCCTAGTTAATAGATTTGAATGATTAATATTTATAATAAAATAAAATGGCAGTATTAGATCCGAACGAAATATTTTTTACAGCATTTGAACCTAAACAGAAAAATAGGTTTATAATGTATCTAGACGGGATACCTTCTTACACAATCAAGGCAATTGGTGGTGTATCTTTAAATCAAGAGGTAGTTACCTTAAACCATATCAACGTGTTAAGAAAAGTTAAAGGTAAGTCTATATGGCAGGATGTAAGTATGACATTATTTGATCCAATCACTCCAAGTGGTGCTCAAGCAGTAATGGAATGGGTTAGATTACACCACGAATCAGTTACAGGTAGAGATGGTTATTCTGATTTCTACAAGAAAAATGTAACTATTGACGTAATTGGACCTGTAGGTGATGTTGTTTCAGAATGGGTATTACAAGGTGCTTTCATTACTAGTGCAGATTTTGGAGATTTTAGCTGGGACGAAACAGCAGCTGCTCAAGAAATCAATTTAACACTATCTATTGATTACGCAGTATTGAATTTCTAAAATAAAGAAACTTTTATTAAAAGAGGTTTGGCTTTTGTCAGACCTCTTTTTATCTTGATATTTATTGACAACAAGTTATTAAATGAACAAATTTAATTTACCAACTGAAGTTATAGATCTCCCATCAATGGGACTTTTATATCCTAAAGACAATCCTCTTTCTAGTGGCAAGGTTGAAATGAAGTACATGACTGCTAGGGAAGAAGATATTCTATCTAACCAATCTTACATTACTAAAGGTATAGTGATTGATAAATTATTACAGTCATTAATAGTAGATAAATCAGTAGATTACAACACTTTACTAGTTTGTGATAAAAATGCCATAATGATTGCAGCTAGAATTTTAGGTTACGGTAAAGAATACAAATTCATGTATCAAGGTAAAGAAACCTCCATTGATTTAAGTAAATTGGATACTAAAAAAACTGACATGACTTTATTTAAAGATGGGGTAAATGAATTTGAATTTGAACTCCCTTTATCTAAAAATAAAGTTACCTGGAAGATATTAGATCACTCAACAGAACAGCAAATAGTAGAGGAAATAAAAGGGTTACAAAAAATTAAAAAAGATGATAATCCATCTACAACAACTAGATTTAAATACATAATTACGTCAGTGAATGGAGATACAAAACCTGCAACAATCAGGGATTTTGTAGATTCAGCCTTTCTGTCCCAAGATGTTAGAGCACTAAGAGACGAAATTTTTAAAGTAACACCAGACATTGATCTGACTTTTTCCCCCTCACCTAAAAGCCCTAGAGTCAACATCCCAATTGGTGTTAGCTTTTTTTACCCTTCCCTCGCCTTCTGATTTAAGAAGAATAGTATTTGATCAAATTCACGAAATAGTATTTTATGGTAAAGGTGGGTATGACTGGGATACAGCATATAATTTACCTATATGGTTAAGAAAATATACGCACAATAAAATTTTAGAGCATTATCAAAAAGAAAATGATGCTATTAAAAATGCCAATAAACCTTCTGATGAAAAAACAGTTATAGATTCAGACGGGAATGTTAAATTACCTTCGTTTTTAAAGAAAGCAAAAAAATTCTCGGCTAAATAAAATCTATCTTCAATATTTATAACAAAATATAACTGTGGCTTTAAACGAAGATTTAGGAGCTTTATTGGGTGCTAGTGAGGAATTACAAAGAAAATTAAATGAATTCCAAGGATCAGCAGAATCTTTTAAAAACGAATTTGGTTTTTCAGCTGATGCTGTAACAAATCTTACATCAAAATTAGAAGTAGCATTTGAATTATTAAAAAATGGCGATATAACTCAAGGCCAATTTAATCAAAAACTATCTAAAGCAAAAGAATTAGCTTTAATTTTTCAACGAACACAAGCAAATATTGCTGAAAAAAATAATGATGAAGTAACTGAGTTTTCCAAACAAGTATCAGAAGCTTTTGATAATTTAACTAATGCTGCAGAATCATCTTCAGATTCTCAAAAAACATTAACTGGTAGATTAAAAGATGCAGGACAAGTAGCTAATAGATTTTTTGGAACACCAGCAGGTTTAGTTACTGCTGGATTAGGAGCAGTAGCTAAAATTGCTTTACAATTAGATGATAGGTTTACCAATATAAGTAAAGGCTTAAATTTAACCAATGCGGAAGCTGCCGAATTATTCTCCAATTTTAATCAAATAGCTAATGCTTCTGAAAATTTAAATATAACCGCTGGTAGATTATTTGGTTCTTTTGCTGAAATAAATAAACAATTAGGTTTTATTGCTAACTTATCAAGTGAAACCTTAACTGATTTTACTAAATTAACAAATCAGACTAAATTAACGGCGGAGGAAGCAAAAGCATTCTTTGATATTTCGGTATTAACTGGGGAATCAATTGATAACATTACTGGGGATGCGTTAGTGACCGCAAGAGCATTACAAGAACAAAAAGGTATCCAAACCTCACAGGAACAAATTTTAAGAGAAATATCTCAAATCTCTAAGGCAACTTTATTATCTAATAGAGGAAATGTAGATGCTTTAGCTGAAGCTGTTGAAAATGCAAGAGAATTAGGTGTAGAATTAAATGCTGTTGAAAAAATATCTGAAAGTTTATTGGATATTGAAACTAGTATAGCAAATGAATTTCAAGCTGAATTATTAACTGGTAGACAATTAAATTTAGAAAGAGCAAGAGCAGCAGCTTTAAATAATGATATTGCAACAGTGGCAGAAGAAATTACTAAACAAAATATTAGTGCGGCTGAATTTGGAAATTTAAATAGAATTGCTCAAGATGCCTTAGCTAATAGTTTAGGTTTACAGAGAGAGGAATTAGCTGAAGCTTTATTATTACAAGAAGCACAAGAAAAAACTAGAGCCGAATTAGTTGCTTTAGGTAGAGAAGATTTAATTGAATTAAGAGATAGAACCTCAGCTCAAGAAAGACTTAGCGCTGCTACAGAAAGAATTCAAGATTTATTTGTTAACATTGGAACTATATTATTACCAATAGCAGAAAGTATAGCTGCTTTTGCAGAAAGTACTAATAGATTAATTGCACCATTAGCTGGTGAAATAATTGAAGGTACAGCTACCGCAAGAGGAGCAGTTAGAGGTGGTTTCCAATCAGTTGTAGGAGAAGATGTTGTTAGTGAAATTAGAAACACTAATAAATTACTATCTGCAAATGCAAATAAAAATACCATTATAAGAATGAATGGAACTGCCGTTGGTGAAGCTGCCTCGGTAGATACGAGAATTAGTTAATTAATATTTATAATAAAAAAACCATGGGAATACTAGATAAATTAACATCACAAGGATCACAATTAAGTAAGGCAAATGGTGCTAATATTGATCAAATGGAAGGTGCAAAGGATATATCAAAATTACATGATACATATTCTATCAATAATGAACCTACATTACAAAGAATTAGTACACAACCTTCAAAATTAAGTTTGAAAGGTATAACACCTTCAGTATATAAAAATCCTGAAAACGGAGGCACATTCGGAGGTTAAAATAAATTTATTAAATGGGAATCTTTAGTAAATTTGACTCTACTGGGACTCGATTTACCCAGATTAGATATGGTAAAGATTTACCAGGGGGAGGTTCTACCCAACAACCATTTATAAGAAAACAACCAGTTGATAGAGTAGTAGATTTGGCTAACACTGGGGGAATAGGATGGTTTAGAGGTGGTTCATTAATTACCCCAGCTAGAGAGGATGATTTATTAAGATTTAGAAAATTTTTTTCTACCGCTCAAGGTAGAAGTTTCGTAGGTAAACAAAATGCATTATCAAGAATAGGTGTTAAAACTCAAGCATCTTTTGGTTTATCTTATTTAGGAGGTGCTTTAAATGAAGGTATTTATAATCCTTTAGTAACAGAGGCGCAAGTTAGAGGTGCAGGTTCAGGTTTACATTTAACAAAAAACGGTTTAACTGGTTTAAATCCAACAAATGAAGCTGGAGGTGGTTCTTTAGTTGGACAAATATTAGGTGGTATTGCAAACCAGTCGACACTTAACCCTTATTCTTCTGTAGTAACCAATAACCAACCAACTGATGATAATAGGTTAATACAATTCACTCAACAAAAAATTAATTCTAGAATTTATTCTTTACCTACTTCCTTAGCAGGTAATACAGTACTTGAAGCTTTTATAAACTTTTTAGGTTTTAGTAATAGATCTAACATGTTTAGAAAGGATCCTGACCCTAATACTTTAACAAGATATAGTGGAGGTCCTGGAAGTTTTGGAGGAGCTTTTGACACTGTAATAGGAAGATATTCTAATACAAATGATGGAATTGATTTTGCTAAAAATCCTAATTTTGAGGGTAAGTATTACGTACTTAACCCAGAACAAATTTCAAATATCCCAACAATAGGTCCTGGTGGTTTTACTAATGGTGAAATACCTCAAGATTTTAGAAGAACTTTACTGCAAGATGGTGAAGTTAGAAGACAATTAAATGGAACAGGGCAAAAAGATGTTTTATCTAGATCTATTGACTATACAAGATTTAATCTAGAAGCAAGAACAGGTTTAGGTAATCCAGGTAGAAGAAATAAAAACACAGAAAATTATAATGCCAGACAAGCTGCTTTAGATAAAATAAATTCTTTACCTATCTTTAGTAGTACTGAACAAAAAGAAAAAGATGCTGCTGGTAATAGTACTAGAGACTTAATTAATTTTAGAATTGGAGTTCAAAATAATGCAAACCCTAATCAATATGAATGGATTTATTTAAGATCATTTATTAATAGTATGTCTGAAGGATATAATGCCCAGTGGGATAATACAAAATATGCTGGTAGAGCTGAAAATTTTTATTACTATCAAGGTTTTACTAGAAATGTTTCAATGAATTTTAGTGTTATGGCTTTATCATTGGCTGAACTTAAAACACAATATAGAAAATTAAACTTCCTAGCTTCTTCTTTAGCACCTTCTTATTCACCTAAATACATGCAAGGTAACTTAATAAAATTAACTGTAGGTGATTATTTCTTTAACCAATTTGGATTTATAACAGATTT
>MDTC01208716.1_pt1 | contig 14042 bp, 14 predicted proteins | sample 811181 | NCBI WGS metagenome assembly MDTC01 (sample SAMN05326644, study PRJNA326480) | marine metagenome | isolation source: seawater | place: Pacific Ocean: North | collected 2011
AAAAATTACTATAGATAAACGTTATGGAAAATATTTTACTAACAATTAATATAATTTTAGCAATATTACTTGTAATTGTGATCTTGTTACAAAAATCTGAAGGTGGAGCTCTTGGACTTGGTGTTTCACAAGATAATTTCACGTCATCAAGATCAGTTGGTAATTTTTTAACCAAATTTACTTCAATTCTTGCAACATTTTTTATTATTACCAGCATTGCGTTAGTAGCAATTTCTAGAGATGAAATTCGAGATGTTCAGTCTGTAATTGAAAAAGAAGAAAATCAAGATTCTAATCTTCCACAGATACCAGAATCTACAAAATAAGCTTTGTCTTATTTCAAATAATCTAGTATAAAATACTTCCATGGCGCGATACATATTCGTAACTGGCGGCGTGGTTTCATCACTAGGCAAAGGACTTTCTTCTGCTTCTCTAGCTTCACTACTTCAATTAAGAGGATTTAAAGTAAGAGTTAGAAAATTAGATCCATATTTAAATGTTGATCCAGGAACAATGAATCCGTTTCAACATGGAGAAGTTTTTGTGACAGATGATGGAGCTGAAACAGATTTAGACATAGGTCACTATGAAAGATTTACAGGAATTTCTGCCACTCAATCAGACAATATTACAACAGGAGGTATTTACAGCGACATAATTAAAAAGGAAAGAAAAGGAGATTATCTGGGTGGAACCGTTCAGGTTGTTCCACATGTTACAGATCGTATAAAAAAATTTATATCTCACAGTGTAACAAATGAAGATTTTATAATTTGTGAAATCGGAGGGACTGTTGGAGATATAGAAAGCCTACCTTTTCTAGAAGCAATAAGACAGTTTTCTAACGATAAAGGAAAAAGAAATAGTTTATTTATTCATTTAACTTTAGTTCCTTATCTTAAAGCTTCCGGTGAACTTAAAACTAAACCCACGCAACATTCGGTTAAAGAACTTAGAAGCTTAGGTATTCAACCGGATATAATTATTTGTAGATCGGAAAAAAAAATTCCAACAGCAGAAAGAAAAAAAATATCTTTATTTTGTAATGTTCCTATAGACGATGTTATTGAAACTGTAGATGTTAGAACAATATATGAAGCGCCCATTAGTTTTCATAAAGAAAAACTTGATGAGAGAGTGCTTTCATATTTTAATATTAAGAGCAAGAAATCTCCAGACCTTACAAAATGGAAAAATATTACTTCAAAAGTTTTAGGCTCAAGAAAAGATGTTAATATAGGAGTTATAGGAAAATACGTTAATCTTAAAGATGCGTATAAATCTTTAGACGAAGCATTAACACATGGAGGAATATCTAATAATCTTAAAGTCAATCTTAAAAGAATAGATTCAGAGAATTTAAAAACCGAAGATGTTAAACAATTATTAAAAAATGTTTCAGGGGTTCTTATTCCTGGTGGTTTTGGCAAAAGAGGCAGTGAAGGTAAAATTGCTGCCATAAAATACGCAAGATTGAACAATATACCTTTCTTTGGTATTTGCTTTGGTATGCAAATGGCAATAATTGAAGCAGCCAGAAATTTGTTAAATATAAAAAATGCTTCAACTAGTGAATTCGGCAATAACTGCACACCTGTTGTTGGTTTATTGGAAGAGTGGCAAAAAGGAAAAAAAATAATTAAAGGAACCAAGAAAAATTTGGGCGGCACTATGAGACTAGGTTTATACGATGCTATATTAAAAAATAATTCTCTAATATCTAAAATATATTCTGCAAAAAAAATTAAAGAAAGACACAGGCATAGATATGAAGTGAATATAAGATACAAAGATGAGTTTGAAAAAAAAGGATTAATTTTTTCTGCTTTGTCTCCAGATGGAACATTGCCTGAAATAGTTGAACTAAAAAATCATCCTTGGTTTATTGGTGTGCAATTTCATCCAGAATTCAAATCAAGACCTTTTACACCACACCCTCTATTTTCATCTTTTATTAAAGCTGCAGGAAGAAAAAAATGAACAAACTAATGGAAAACAAAATAGTTAAGTGCGGGAAATTAAATATTTCTAATTCAAACTCATTTACTTTGATAGCTGGGCCCTGCCAATTGGAAAGTGAAAGTCATGCTCTTGATATGGCTGGTAAATTAAAAGAAATAACTCAAAAACTTAAAATAGGTTTGGTCTACAAAACTTCTTATGACAAAGCTAACAGAACTAGCCTACAAGGAAAAAGAGGTGCTGGTCTTGAAAAGTCTCTTCCAATTTTTGATAAAATTAGAAAAGAATTAGAGATACCTGTGTTGACAGATGTTCACACTGAAAAGCAATGTGAAATAGTTTCTAAACATGTTGATGTTTTACAGATACCAGCTTTTTTGTGTAGACAAACAGATTTGTTGATTGCTGCAGCTAAAACTGGAAAAGTTATTAATGTTAAGAAAGGTCAGTTTTTAGCACCATGGGATATGAGGAATGTTATAAAAAAAATAGAGGACTCCGGAAATAAAAATATTTTAGTTACCGAAAGAGGAGCAAGCTTTGGTTATAACACTTTAGTTTCTGATATGAGGTCTTTACCAATAATGGCAAAAATTGGTTACCCAGTTGTTTTTGATGCAACGCATTCAGTCCAACAACCCGGAGGTATGGGCGACAAAAGTGGAGGCCAAAGAGAATTTGTAGAATATCTTGCACGTGCAGCTATTGCCGTTGGTGTAGGTGCGGTTTTTATGGAAACACATCAAGATCCAGATAACGCTCCATCAGATGGACCAAACATGGTTCCGTTATCGAAAATGCCAGGTTTGTTAAAACAGTTAGTTGAAATTGATAAATTAATAAAGAATGTCAAAAATTAATAAGATCAAAGGTCGACAGGTTTTTGATAGCAGAGGTAATCCAACTGTAGAAGCTGAAATTTTTACGGAAGATGGTCATTACGCATCAGCAATAGTTCCTTCTGGAGCATCAACAGGAACTCATGAAGCATTTGAATTAAGAGACAAAGAAAACAAAAATTATCTTGGGAAAAGTGTTTTTAAAGCGGTTGAAAATATAAATGGAAAAATAGCAAATACTTTAAAAAATATTGATATTAATAATCAGAAAAAAATAGATAAAACTTTGATAGACTTGGATGGCACCGAACAAAAAAAAAAACTTGGCGCTAATGCAATCTTAGCTGTTTCTGTAGCTTCGTGCAAATTAGCAGCAATTGAAAAAAATATATCTTTATTTAAACATTTAGGAAATTCTAAAAGCGTACAATTACCAATCCCACTTTTAAATATTATAAATGGTGGAGTTCACGCAAACAATAATTTAGATATTCAAGAATTTATGATACGTCCTGAAAAAACAAAGTCTTTTTCTGAAGCTATGAGAAGAAGTTTTTTAGTAATTCAAAAATTAAAAACAATGATAGATAATACTAATGTTGGTGACGAAGGTGGCTTTGCTCCCAATTTAAAAAATACCGAAGAAGCAATTAAACTAATAATAAAAGCAATTGAAAAATCTGGTTTTAAACCAGGAGAAGACATCTCAATTTGTTTAGATGTGGCAGCAAATGAGCTAAACAAAGAAAAAACAATAGACTATTACTCTGAACTAATTAAAAAATATCCTATTAAATCTATTGAAGATCCTTTTAGAGAAGACAATTGGGAAACTTGGAAAAAACTAACAGAAACTACAAATATCCAAATCGTAGGCGACGATTTATTTGCTACTAATATAAAAAGATTAAAAAAAGGAATAAAAGAAAAATCAGCCAATGCTATATTGGTTAAATTAAATCAAATTGGTACAGTAAGCGAAACTTTAGATGTTATAGATTTAGCTCATAAAAATGGTTTTAAAACGATCGTTTCTCATAGATCGGGAGATTCAGAGGATACTTTTATAGCTGATTTGGCGGTTGGAACTAATTCTTCTCAGATAAAAACAGGATCTTTAACCAGGTCTGAAAGAGTAGCTAAATACAACAGATTACTTCGCATAGAAGAAGAACTTGGAAATTTGGCCAAAATGGCTAGAATCTAGGAATGAAGCTAATTAAAATTTTTAAGACAAAAAAATTATTTTTACTAAACATATTTTTAACCCTTTATGTTGGCGTTAATTTAATTAGCGGCGAGAGAGGCTTGATCTCTTACTTTGAAAAGAAAAATATAGAGAAATCGTTAATTAACAAAAAATTAAAACTAACTGAAAAATTAAACACAACAGAGAAAAAAAATAAATTGCTTTCCGAAAATATTAACCTTGATTATTTAGACATTCTTTACAGAGAAAAATTGAAATTTGGAAAAAAAGATGAGATTATAATTATTCTAAAATAATGAAACCTAGACATCCAGAAAAAGTTAGAAATATTCCTAGCCCGCTTAAAAAAAAACCAGAATGGATAAGATCAAAAATTATTAATTCACAAGTATTTTTTCAAACAAAAAAAGTAGTTAACAAAAATAATTTGGTTACAGTTTGTCAAGAAGCTAACTGCCCAAATATTACAGAGTGTTGGAGCAAAAAACATGCAACATTTATGATTATGGGAGACACATGTACAAGAGCATGTGCTTTTTGTGATGTTAAAACTGGAAAACCTGGTGTTTTAGATTTATCAGAACCTTTTAAAGTTTCAAAAGCTGTAAAAGAACTAAATTTAAATCATGTGGTAATCACCTCTGTTGATCGAGATGACCTTAACGATGGTGGAGCAAACCATTTTAAAAATGTTGTCACTGAAATAAAAAAAGAAAATCCTAATACTACTGTTGAAGTTTTAACTCCAGATTTTTTAAGAAAAGGAAAATCTTATGAAAAAGTTTTAGAAACTGATCTTGATGTTTTCAATCATAATATTGAAACAGTACCAAGTCTTTATTTAAAAGTTAGGCCTGGTTCAAGATACTTTGCTTCAATTGATCTTTTAAAGTCTGTTAAGGAAAAGAAACCAAATCTATTTACTAAATCTGGTATCATGCTTGGTTTAGGGGAAAAAAAAGAAGAAGTTGTACAGGTGATGGATGATTTGAGAACCGCAAATGTAGATTTTTTAACCATCGGTCAATACCTTCAGCCTTCAACAAAACATTTTCCTTTAGACAGATACCTGCATCCAAGTGAATTTAAAGAATTAAAAAATATTGCAATTAGAAAAGGGTTTTTATTGGTTTCTTCTTCACCTCTAACAAGATCATCTTATCATGCTGACGAAGATTTTAAAAAATTAAAGAATGCAAGAAACAAACAACCTGAATGTCGTCCGCGTCAATAAAAAAAATTATTTCCTGTAAAAAAAAAGATTTAGTAAACATGATTTTAGATATTGAAAAGTATCCTGAATTTGTTCCTTGGTGCATAGACGGAAAAATTCATGAAAAAAATGAAAGCAAGGATTTAATTGAAATCAAAGGAGACCTTAAAGTAGGAAAAAAATTTTTAAATGAAACTTATACCAGTCTAGTTTTGTATCATAAAAACAAAGACAAAATAATTGTTACTAATATTAATGGTCCTTTAAAACATCTTCAAAATGAATGGAGGTTTAAAGAAATCAATCATCAAACTCAATTAGAATTTGATATTAAATTTGAATTAAAAAACAATCTTTTTAATACGATAATGAGCAAATCTTTTAATTTAGGGTTGAACAAAATAGCTGATGCTTTTGAAAAAAGAGCGATTTACCTATTTAAGGATACTTAAAATTAATTCTAAGGATTTTTTTACTGTTGCTTTTTGGATATAAGAACGACCTTTATTTTTGAATAAACACTTATTTACCTTAATTTTATTGTTTCTTTTTATACCTATATAAACTAATCCAATTGGTTTTTTTTTGCTTCCACCACCAGGGCCAGCTATTCCAGTAATCGAAACAGCAATATTGCTTTTGCTAATTTTACTTAAATTATTAACCATAGACAAACAGCATTGTATACTTACGGCACCATGTTTTTTAATTATTTTTTTTGGAACTTTTAAAATATTATTTTTAGAATGATTTGAGTAGGTAACTAGACCAAGCGTAAATACTTTAGAAGATCCACTCACAGAAGTAATAGCGCTTGAGAGCAAACCACCAGTACAAGATTCTGCAAAAGCAATTTTAACTTTTTTTTTTATTAATAATTTAACTACTTTTTGATAAATTTTTTTCATATAAAAACCATATACAAAACAAGGATAAGAACAACATACAGACCTGCGCAGACGTCATCCATAATAACGCCAAAACTATTCTTAAAGTTTTTTTCATAATAACTTACAGGAAATGGTTTAACGATATCAAAAATTCTAAACAAGACAAACATTATAAAATAAAATTTTAATATTTCAGCAGATTCTTTTGGTGTATTGTGTGCAATTTCATAAAGAGCTATAGGAATTGATTGGCCGATAAATTCATCAATAACTATTTCTTTAGGATCTTTGTCAGACAAATCTTTAATAAAAATATTGATTGCGTAAAGTGAAATAAAAAAAGTTACAATCAATAAAAATAAAAAAATATTTGGTGAAATTTTTAAAAAATGAAATAAAAAAAATAAAAAAAATGTTGTAAATAAAGATGCAAGACTACCAGGTATTTTTTTAATTTTTCCTATTCCAAATAATGTGACAAATAAGAAATTTATTTTATTAGTCATATTTTATTACCGATGTTATTACTTCGCAGGCTATAGCTTTTTCTTTTCCTATAACACCTAATTTTTCAGTTGTTTTCCCTTTAATATTAATTTGATTTTTATAAATTTTACACAATTTAGAAATATTTTCTGTCATTTTATTTCTATATTTTTGAATCTTTGGCGTCTGAGCAACTATATTTATATCAACATTGTTTACAAAATATCCTTTTAATTCTATTTGATCTATAACTTTTTTTAATAAAATAGTTGATCTTATATTTTTAAATTTTTTATTTTTATCTGAAAATTTTTTTCCAATATCTCCCATTTTACACGCACCTAAAATAGAATCTGTTACTGCGTGTAAAACAGGATCTCCATCTGAATGTCCCAAAGTTCCTAATTGAGATTTAATTCTTAAACCTCCTAGATAAAGTTTTCTTTTTGGAACAAGCTTATGAACATCAAAACCTATACCAACACTTATTTTAGATTTATAAATATTTTTTAAATTTTCAAAATCGGACTTATCTGTAATTTTAAAGTTATTCTTTTCCCCTTCTATAAATTTAACTTTATTAAAATTTTTAAGCAATGAAAGATCATCATCTAGATATCTAAATTTATAAAATTTATGTAAATTATAAATTTCTTTTAAATTAAAGCATTGCGGTGTTTGAGTTATGAATAAATTTTTTCTGCTTTTTCCAATTATTCGTTTTTCATGTTTTTCTTTAATAGCATCTTGTATCTTTATTATTGGAATTACTGCTTTTGAATTTTTCATATTTCTAATTATTTTATTTAAGAGTTTAGATGAAAAATTAGGTCTAGCTGAATCATGGATCAAAACTTTAGAGCTTTCTTTTTGTTTAGATAAATACTTTAATGCGTTAAAAGTAGATTCTTGGCGCGTTTTTCCTCCTTTAACAAATTTGATATTTTTTAACCCTAAATTTTTGATATTTTTTGAGTCTTTTTTATTAAAAACAACTATAATTTTTTTGATTTTTTTTACGTCTTTTGCTTTGTTTATATTAATTTCTATTAATGATTTACCGGCAATTTTTTGATAAGGTTTGGGTAGATTTGATTTAAATCTATGGCTATTTCCTCCTGCTAAAATGATAAGATAAAAACTCATTGTATTAAGTTATATTATATTTATATAAATTATTAATAATTATTTAGAATGTTTAAAATTATAAAAGACCTAAACTGGATTATTGCTTCTTCAATTCTTTGCATTTCTCTTGGAATTATAACTTTTCTTACTTTTATTAATCAAGGCTTTGTTTCTTTAACCGAGGAAAATTTACAAATTTTGTTAATTATTGATGTTTTTTTATTAATAGTTTTCTTTTCACTCATATTTAGAAATGCAACTCGTCTTTATACTGCTGGAAAAAAGAATAAAACAGGATCTAAAACTAATATTAGATATATTTCTTTATTCTCTTTGTTTACTTTTATACCATCGTTATTAATTGCAATTTTCTCTCTCTTTCTCTTTAATTTTGGTATTCAAAATTTCTTTAATGAAAAAATTACAGAAGCGGTTAATAACTCCTATGATGTTGCAAAAAATTATTTAGAAGAGAGCAAAAAAACTGTTGAGTCAGATGTTTTTTTAATGAGCGTAGGAATTAACAGAGCTTCTGCTCTATATTATTCTAATCCAAAAAGATTTAAAGGGATCGTCAGATCAGAAAAACTATTAAGAAGAGTAGATGACATTTATTTAATTGATAGTTTAGGAAATATTATGTTTTCTGACAGTGGAGACAAAGAAGAAGAATTTATTGTTCCAACTGAAGACAGTTTTAATAAAGCTTTGGAAGGGGTGCCAGTAATAATTTCTAATTCATTAGAAAATAAAACTTCTGTTATGATTAAATTAAATACTCTAATAGATACTTATTTATACATATCAAGGAATATAGATACAGAAATTTTAAAATATCTTAATGAAACAGAAGAAGCTGTAAATTTTTATTATACAGTTGAAAACAGTCAAACTGGCCTAAAGATTACCTTTGCTATTATTTATATAATTGTTGTGACCTTGTTATTATTTCTTTCAACTGTCATTGCTATTTCTTTTGCTGGAAGACTTACTAAGCCAATTATAAATCTTATTGCTGCATCTGAAAATATTAGCAAAGGTGAATTGGATGTAAAGGTGCCAAATTTAGAATCAGATGATGAATTTAAAATTTTAAATAAAAATTTTAACAATATGATCGAAAGGTTAAAAAAACAGCAAGATAAACTACTAACTGCTGAGAGATATTCAGCTTGGGAAAGTGTTGCTAGAAAACTAGCTCATGAAATAAAAAATCCGTTAACTCCTATTCAACTTTCTATAGACAGACTAAAAGAAAAATATTCTTCTAAAATTTTAGATGACAAAGAAAATTTTATAAATTATTTGAAGACTATTAGCAGACAAATTAAAGACATAGAAAATTTGGCTAATGAATTTTCAAATTTTGCTAGAATGCCAAATCCTATTATGAAAAAAACAAATATTTTTTCAATAATAAAACGAGCTGTCGACTTTATTAAAATGTCATCTAAAAATAAAATTACTATTAAAACTTTAGACAAAAAAATAATGGCTAATGTTGACGAAGAACAAATTTATAGAGTTTTTATTAATCTAATAAAGAACTCAGAAGAATCTTTTTCAGAAAAAAAGTCAAAAAGCCCAGATTTTACTGGTAAAATTGATATAGAAATCAGTAAAAATAATGACTATATATTCATTCAAGTAGTAGACAATGGTACCGGTATATCGGATACAAAAAAAGTAATGACACCATACTTCACAACTAAAAAAAAAGGTACAGGATTAGGTCTGCCTATTGTTAATAAAATAATAAATGAACATTCTGGTGATTTAGTATTATCTAATAATAAAAAAGAAGGTTTAAAAATTCTAATAACGCTACCAAGAATCAATGAAAAGTGAAATCTTAGTAATAGACGATAATTCTGATATACGATTTTTAATATGTAATATATTAAAAGACAAAGATTATCTTGTTAGATCTGCAGCAAATTATGATCAAGCTGTTTTTGAAATAAACAGTAAACTTCCTAGCCTTGCAATAATCGATATTAAATTAGACAAAGGTGACAGAGACGGAATCGAACTTTTAAAATTAATAATGAAAATAAACAATAAAATTCCTGTGATAATGATTTCTGGTCATGCCAACGTTCAATTAGCCGTTGAAGCTATAAGGATTGGAGCATATGAATTTGTCGAAAAACCATTTTCAACTGAAAAAATATTAAATTATGTAAAACGAGCTTTAGAAATTTCATCTTTGAAAGAAGAAAAGGAAAACTTAGAAAGCAAACTTTTTCATTCGTTTGATTTTATTGGAAAAAGTCCTGAAATTTTAAAAGTAAAAAAAACTATTGATAAACTTTCATCGGCAGAAAGTAGAGTGTTAATAACTGGACAAACTGGAACGGGTAAAGAATTGGTTGCGAGAAAAATACATAAAAATTCTATAAGATCTAAATTTCCATTTGTTGTTTTAAATGCAGCTTTACTTAAGGAAAAAACTTATGAAAAACAATTATTTGGCGAAGAGTATGACAACGGAAAAATTTCTTTTGGTATACTTGAAAAGGCTAACAAAGGAACTTTATTGATTGATGAAGTTTCAGAAGTTCCCATGGAAACTCAGGCTAGTATTTTGAGAATTCTTATTGACCAAAAATTCAAAAGAATCAACGGAAAAAAAGATATAAATGTAAATATAAGAATAATATCTTCATCTTCAAAAGATTTAAACGAATTAGTAGCCAAAGGTGATTTTAGAGAAGACTTATTTCACAGATTAAGCGTTGTACCTATAAACCTTCCGTCACTAAGATCAAGAACCGAAGACATTCCTTTATTGATTAACTATTTCAAAAAAAAACTTTCAGAACTAAATGGTGTTCCAGAAATTGAACTTGATAGAAAAAATGATTTACTCTTTACTCATAATTGGCCAGGAAATATAAGAGAGCTTAGAAATTTAATTGAGAGAGTAACGATACTTTCTGTTGACGAAAATAAATCAAATACAGATAAAATTTTAAATGATATCTTGACTCAAAATCCAAAAGTTGGCCTAGAAAAAGACGAACTTAATAATGCAATGTCATATCCTTTAAAAGAAGCAAGAGAGCAATTTGAAAAAAAATATTTAACAAATCAATTGCAAAAGAATCATGGCAATATTTCAAAAACAGCAGAATATATTGGAATGGAAAGATCTGCACTTCATCGAAAACTTAAATTACTCGGCATAAAAGGCATTAATTAAAATGAACATAATCATTTGTGGAGCCGGCAAAGTAGGCTTTTCAATAAGTAAACAATTATCAGCCCAAGGTCATTCGATCTCAGTCATAGACCAATCTTCTGAAGACATTAAAAAGATTAATGATACACAAGATGTTAAAGGGGTTGTGGGTAGAGCTACCCTACCTTCAGTTCTTGAAAATGCAGGAGCAGAAAAAGCAGATATGATAATTGCTGTAACAAGAAACGATGAAACAAATATGGTTATTTGTCAGTTAGCAAGTTCTTTATTTAACATATCTAAGAAAATTGCCAGAATAAGGTCAAAAGAATTTTTAGAAGGTAAATGGAGCAAGCTTTATAATAAATCAAATATTCCTATTGATGTAATTATTTCTCCAGAAATTGAAGTAGCCAGTTCTTTATATAGAAGACTAGAAGCGCCAGGAGCTCTAGATTGTGTGCCATTTGCAAAAAACAAAGTTAAAATGCTAGAAATTTCTATTGAAAAAAATTGTCCCATTATAAACACGCCTTTGAAAAGTTTAACTAAAAAATTTCCTGATTTTAAATCTAATATTCTTGGAACAGTTAGAAAAGATAAGTTTGTTATTTTAAAAAAAGATGACAAAATGATCGAAGGAGACAAGGTTTATTTGGTGGTAAGTACCGATCAATTAAACTCAATTCTTAAAGCTTTTGGACATGAAGAAAAAGTTTCTAAAAAAATTCTTATTATTGGTGGAGGTAACATAGGTTTAAATTTAGCAAAACTATTAGAAGCAAATTTTGAAGACGCTAGAGTTAAAATTATTGAGAAAAACAAACAAAGAGCGGAAGAGATTGCTAGCGAACTTTCCTCTTCAATAGTTATAAATGGAGATGCTCTTGATGAAGAAATTCTTAAAGAAGCCAACATCGAAGAGGCAGAAACTGTTTTAGCTCTTACTAATGATGATGAAAATAATATAATGGTTTGTGTTCTAGCTGAAAAAACTGGTTTAAAAAAAAGAACTATAGCTATAATCAATAAGTCTAATTATAACTTATTGCAAAGCTCTCTTAATATTGATGATTTGGTCGATCCAAGAATGACAACAGTATCTAGAATAATGGAGCATGTTCACAAAGGAACAATAGGTACGGTTCATTCTTTACTTGATGGCGAGTATGAATTTATTGAAGCTGAAATTTCAGAAAAATCTGAGTTGTTGGATAAAAAAATAAAAGATTCTAATTTACCAGAGCATATCAGAATTGGAGCTATAGTAAGAAAAGAGAAAGTTATTATACCTAAGTCAGATTTTGTTTTTGAAAAAAATGATCTTATAGTTTTTTTAGCTAAACGAGAACATCTGAAAGAAGTTGAAAGTATTTTTAGCGTTACTTCAGTATAAAAAATAATGAATCTAAAAGGGTTATCATACTATCTTGGCTTGTTTTGTTTTCCTTTAAGTTTTTTTGCATTTGTAAATATTTTATACTCATCATATTTTGATTATTTTTTAAATTTAAATTCCTATGTAATTACAATGGGGTTGTCGTTAATTCTTGGTTTATTTTTTTATTTTTTTGGAAAAAATGCAAACAAAAAAATAGATTTTTATGAACAAATTTTTTTAATACTGTTAATTTATACTGTCATTTCTTTATTGATTTCGATTCCTTATTATTTAAGCAATTATCAAATTTCTTTTATTAATTCTTTATTAGAATCTTTTTCTGGAATTACTGGAACTGGTTTTTCAATATTTGAAAATATAAAATATTTAGACCCAACGCTAATATTGTGGCGCTCATCTTCACAATGGATCGGTGGTTTATATTTTTTAATATTTTTAATTCTTTTTTTTTCCAATACACAATTTAATTTTAAATTAAATAATTTAGTTTTTAGTGACAAAAGTTTGAATCCAGAAACAAATATAAAAAAAATCTCTTTAAAAATATCTTTTTTATATATTTTTTTAACAATTTTAATTTTTATTTTATTTTCTGTTTCCGATATTAGATTATTTAATGGATTAAACCTTGCGATGACAATAATTTCAACAGGAGGTTTTTTGCCAACAAATTCACTTAGTAATATTATAACAAACAACACTCAAGAATTTTTTTTAGTTTTATCTTTTTTAATTCCTATTTTTAATATTTTTTTTATCTATAATTTGTTTACAACAAAAAATATTTTAAAAAATCATTATGAAGATTTGTTTATTATTTTATTAATTATAATTCTTTTGATTATATCATTATTGTTTATGAACAATCTTTCTATTTTAGAAACTTTAGTAAATATTTTAAGTAGTCTGGGTAACTTTGGAATTGGCATTAGTAAAATTGAAGATAATTTTTCTTTATTTTTTTTGTTCATTGCAATGCTGGGAGGATCAATTATTTCGAATACATCCGGAATTAAATTTTTAAGAATCTATATCCTTTTAAAAGGGTCATTTATTGAGATTTTTAAACTTGTAAAACCAAACAATGTTGTAAATCAAAATATTTTAAATTCAGATAAAAAAATTGATGATAACAATATAAAATTATCATTTTTAATTTTTATTTCTTTTTTTATTAGTCTTTTTGTTTTGTCTGGAATACTATTATTAGACAACATTAGTTTTGAAGATTCATTTAAATTATCTATTCTTACTTTAACAAATACTGTAAATTCTGAACTTTACGGTTTAGAAAATATTGATTTTAATAATTTGTTAATAAGCTCTAAAATTTTTCTTATAATATTTATGATAGTTGGAAAAATTGAGCTAATATCAATTTTTTTAATCATAAAAAAAGCAATTTTAAAAAATTAAATAAAATCTTTGAGAATTCAAGTGCTTAATATATATATAATAATTAACGACAAATTATGAAAATTTATGACTGCTTCATGTTTTACGATGAAGAAATGATATTGGACCTTCGTTTAAACTACCTAAACAATTATGTAGACAAATTTGTTATAGTTGAAAGTTCTTATACTCACAGTGGTAAAAAAAGAAAATTATTGTTTGATATAGAAAAGTATAAAGATTTTGAAAACAAAATATCTTATATTGTTTTAAAAAATCAACCCCAAGATTTATTTGAAATTAATGAAAAAGATAGTTTTGATAAAAAAA
>MDTC01064467.1_pt1 | contig 14041 bp, 8 predicted proteins | sample 811181 | NCBI WGS metagenome assembly MDTC01 (sample SAMN05326644, study PRJNA326480) | marine metagenome | isolation source: seawater | place: Pacific Ocean: North | collected 2011
AACGATCGGGCGCGCAAACTTCTCCGCCATCTTCATGACCCGCCGCGCCTTACGATACCACTCCGGGTGAGGCATTCCGAAGTTGCGGTACACCTTCGATTTCGTTGTCCGGCCCTTCTGTTGACCAATTACACAAATCGGACGGCCATTGAATTCCGCGAAACCCGAAACGATAGCGGGATCGTCACCAAACTGGCGATCCCCATGCAACTCAAGAAAACCGTTGAACAAGCGCTCTATGTAATCGAGAGTGTACGGTCGTTTTGGGTGACGTGCTACAAGCGTCACTTGCCAACGCGAGAGATTCGCATAAATCTCACGCCGCGTTTCGTCGAGGCGTCTCTCAAGCCCGGCAAGTTGGGCGTCACGCTCTGGTGAAGCCGGGAAGCGGCCAAGTTCGTGGATCTCCTCTTGGAGCGCTACGATCGGTTTCTCGAAGTCTTCCGCTTTACGGTCCATGGACTCGGAAGGGGTCGAAGCTGCGTGCCGAAAAGCCCCGCAGCGAGCTATTGAAGTCTCTGTGACCAAGCCTGGAAGAGTAGCATGGAGCCTTGCAGCTTCGCCTTGCTCCCGGCACGATGATAGCAATCATGCGTTTGACAGCGAAAACACTGAATTTAGTGACGGTGGTATTAATTCTCGCCGCATCACCAACACGGGCTACCAATGCCCTAAACGATGATGCTTCCCGCGTTAGGCAGAACGCCGCCTCTAGCCGTACCCCAGGGGCCGCTATCAAACCACAGCGCATCGACTTGCGCGTCGAGGTACGCCCCAATCTGCGGACTATTTTGATTGAAGCCGATCTCACTTTCATGACCAACCGGACCACCGAGGCCGTAAGGATATTCCTTCGACCTGACATGAACGTCGATGTTATCGAAGACGCTAACGGCATCCCTCTCAGCTACCTGCAACGACAAAACCGCCTTTGGATTTCGACTCCACCCCTTGCCCCAGGGGATGTCACAACCTGGCGCTTTCGCTATCGGGCCACGTTCGACGCTTCGCTGGAGGAAAGTGGCCAACTAAGGCTCACCGCTACATGGTACCCACACTTCCGGACCACCCCGAATCCCGAGGAGTTCCAGCGATCTGTACCGATGCCAATGAGCCTTACTACAACTCTCCCAGACCCTTGGGTGCTTGTCTCTTCAGGGATGAACACCGTCACGGAAAGCAACGGTCTAACCACCTATTCGTGGCGTGACTCAGTGCCCAACCAGACGATTCCGTATGTGATCGGCCGCTTCGTCGACGACAGCAAACTCGGTGCCATTGGTTTGGTGCGTGTCTTCTTTGAACCTCAAAACAAAACCCTGACCAAATCGTACATCGAGTATGTTATTAGTGTGGCAACATTCTTTAGCGAGCAAATCGGCGCACTCAACCGGCGCAGTTGGAACCTCGTCGCAGTTGATTTACCCGAGGCAATGAGCGGTCTTACACTGCCAGGCGTGACGCTGCTTGACACTGACGCCGTGAACCGAAACACCACCTTCCCTTATCGCCTTCTCGCCCATGAGATCGCCCACCAATGGTGGAACGCCTACATCGAAATTCCGCGCGGCCGAGATGCCTGGCTACGCGAAGGCTTGCCGACCTACAGCTCGCTGATGTTCCTCGAAAACGCCTACGGATCCCGCATGATGCGGCAGGAACTCAACCGCTCGAAGCGGGTGGCGTTGAGTACCGCCTATCCAGAACCTCTTGAAATTGGCTTTGACATGTCATCACAGGAAGCCATTTACGGACTCAATTACCACAAGGCTGCCGTCGTGCTGCACATGCTCCGTGAGGTTATGGGTCGCGACAATTTCACCGCACTAATCCGCGCCCTGCACAATCTAGAGGAAGACCTCACAACAGCGGTCTTCGTGCGACACGCTGAGGAAATTTACGCTGGTGACCTGTCATGGTTTTTCAACGCTTGGTTACGTAGCTCAGACGTACCCAGCTTTCACATACGCTACGAATACAAGCGTGTGGAGGCAAGAGTGCCGCGCTACGAACTTAGCGGCGTGATCGAACAGCGGGGCGCGACAATTCGCCATCCGGTACGTATTCAGGTATCGCTCGAGGCCGCTCCGCCACTGGAGACAACGGTTTGGATTGAACCCGGTAGCACCATCTTCAACATCTCGCTACCTTCACCTCCCACTGGACTCCACTTCGATCCTCACGAAAATCTCCTCTACCAAAACGTGACCATAGAGTCCCTCGGCCCTTTCAACGCCGTACGGTAGGAAAAAAGAAGCCCTCGATGATGCGGCCAATAGCACGCAACGGTGCTGTGAACTGGGCCAGGAGCGAGGGTGCCTTCAAACGCTTCCGCCTCTTCCGCACATAGGCAACCGCCTCGGCGCAGGAGCGCATTGATAGGTCTTCGAATACCAGTGTGAATCTTTCCTGAGATCTGGTCGAGCTATCGTCGCCACGCTCGAGATTCTGGTACGCCTCGGTTGCGAAAACGTGCTGCCGCCAGGCACGCCAAAAGCCCTCCACCCATTCCACCCGTTCCTCCCGAGTCGCGACCGCAGATGCATCGCTATCAAGAACAGACAACCATACGCCGACGATCTCGCGAGCCTGGGTTGCATAGTTACCGGCAAGCGCGTGGGCGCGCTCCTCATCACTGTCAAGCAAAAGCCCAACAGCGGGGAAGTTCTGGCGCCAAGATTGATGCCGCTGGACAATCCGTTTGCAGCCAAAATCGAACTCGGCAGCGGCGGCATCGTCGAGCAATGGCCTGCTAAGGAACCAATTGATGTTTCCCATGTCACGCATCGTACCCCTATACTCGGGCCTATGAGAGCAATGCTCTTGAAACCCGTGTTTCTGTTTGTGGGGGGTGCGGCCGTTCTCTCCTACCTTGTGGGCCGCACTGGTACCGCAACGATTGGCGAATACCTCAACAATCTTGGCATCGCCCTAGTGATCCCCCTTTTTCTCGTCGGTGTGCAGCATGGCCTCCGAGCCTTCGCCTGGCGCTTCCCGGTTCGCGCTATGGACTTGCCTCTGAAGTACCTTGATTTGTGGCGCGCGCGCCTTGGCGCCGAGGCGCTTAGTTATTTGTCGTTCACCGGTGCAATTGGGGCGCAAACCAGCAAGGTATTACTACTGTGTAAAGGCATCTCTGCGCGCGCCGGTGCCGCCACAGTAGCGGTCGATGCTGCCGCCTCAGGCATCGCCGGTGTGCTGTTCGTAGGTACTGCCTTGCTCATCTGTCAGCCTATCCTCGGCCTACCATCGCTGTTTGCCGCGATCGGTGGGGTCTTCCTCGGAATTGGGGCTGGCGCCTGGCTACTTGCGGGGATCTGGGCAAGCCAACGCCGTCATCATGTCGAACTGCCGGACATGTCAGAAGAGCCAACCTTGAAGCTCGAAGCAGCCCGTGACTCCATGCGCTTGATTCGAGTCGGCCTGGTCCGACTGCACGGCATTCCCTTCGCCATGATGATCATCATCCACTTTGCCGGGCACCTAGCATTGGCCGCCGCTACCTGGTCAATCTTGCCGATGCTGGGCATCAACGGTAACAGCATACTTGGTCTCTGGTTCGAAACCGGTGCCAAGCTTGGCAATACCCTCGGCGTCCTGGTACCAGCTCGGCTCGGGGTCTTCGAAGCAGGCTTGGCAGCATCTGCAAACATTCTCGATCTGAATCCAGCAGCCGGTATCGCCATCGGGCTGGTGCGACGCGTAATTGACACGTTGTGGGTCGCAGTTGGACTGTCCTTGACCACCCTGTGGCCCATCAACTTGTCCGGCACGTCTCACGCTAGTAGCAAGTAATACGTCCAACCTGTCAATTTTGACGCCTGCTACCCCGTCTGGTCCCGCAACAAGTAGCGCTGGATTTTACCGGTAGCAGTTTTTGGTAACTCGTCGACAAACTTGACCGTTGCAGGCACCAAATAGGGTGACAAGTTACCAGCCGCGTGCTCTAACAAAGCCAATGCCAATGATTCGTTCGCCAAGCCCACAGGAACCACGAATGCCAAACTACAGGATAGGCCTCTATCGTCCGTGGCCGCCACCACGGCTACTTCACGAACACCTTCGTGCTCCAGCAATACGCTTTCCACCTTCAACGGACTTACCCACTGGCCATGCACCTTGAACATGTCATCAGAGCGGCCCGCGTACCAGTAATAACCTTCGCTGTCTACACGGTACTTGTCACCAGTCACAAACCACTTGCCTCGCAAAGCTCGCTTGGTCGCCTCGTGACGGTTCCAATACCCGATGCAAGCAGAGTCGCCACAAACCCACAGATCGCCAACAACATCTGGGGCCACATCGTTACCGTCTTCGTTGACGACACGTGCGTCGTATCCCAAGATCGGTCTTCCTGTGCACCCCGGGCGTATATCGTTGGGGCGGTTGGCAATGAATATGTGCAGCAACTCCGTTGAACCGATGCCATCAAGCACCGGGACACCGGTAGCCTTCATCCAGCGATCGCACAACGGTGCCGGAAGTGCTTCACCAGCCGATACGCAGACCTCCAGGCTAGAATATAGTCCAGCAGCAATCGCCGCCGAGAAACCATCGTCCGCCATCATGGCACTGTAAAATGATGGCACTGCGTAGAAATGAGTCACCTTGTTTGCTGCAATCGCTTCTGTCATGTTCGATGGAGTCGGTCTATTGTGGACCAGGACCGCACTGCCACCACTCCACATTGGGCAATGCAGGCTGTTGCCAAGTCCGTACGCAAAGTAAAGCTTTGAGGCCGAAAGATGGACATGGTTGGGGCTCATGCCCATCGTACGTTGTCCCCAACAATCGGCAGCTACCCAAATATCGTGGTGCAAGTGGATAGCACCCTTGGGCAAACCAGTGCTGCCGGATGTATAGAGCCAAAATGCCGGTTCGTCGCAGTTGGTGGATGCGGGTGGCGAGGCGATCGCGCCTTCTAGAAGATCGGCAGCGTCATACAATCGAGGCGACGATCCAATCAAGTTGGGGGTTTTCCAGTCCCCATCATCAGTGCCACCCTCCGGCGTCCCGGGATCGCAAAACACCACGATGTGCTGGAGTGCCGGCAACCTCGCTGATACCTCAATGACAGTACAGACTAGCCATGGGGGAACGATTGCTACAACGGCTCGACTGTCCCGAAGAAAGAACTCATACCGATCCAGTGGAAGGTACGGATTAATCGGAACGGCCACCGAGCCGTGCCAGATTGTCCCTAGAAAAGATGCGAGAAACGCAGGAGTGTCGGGCAAGGCGATCAAAACACGTTGCTCGGCAGCGACTTCAAGTCCAGCAAGGACGCCGGCAAAGCGGCCCGTATCTTCGCGAACCTGTGCAAAGGAAACTCGGGCCCCTCTGTAGTGGAAAGCGGTCCGCTTCCCCCAACCGTTCGCCAGAGCACCGTCAGCCAGGCGCTGAGCGATGTTCAGTTCTTGCGGGTACGAAGATTGGTACTGTGCAAACTCGTCCGCGGGGGAGCTCATCTACGCAAATGAACTGAGCCGTTACCAAGGAGTTCTTCTAGCTCCGCAACTAGCTCCGGACTAGGCGTCACCCATAAGAAGCGATTGGGGGCGACATGGGCTCGAAATCCCTCTGGACTGGCTTGTTGCAGGCAGATCGAAACGGGTACTTCGCCACGATGGCGTTCGAGAAGATCTCGAAGCTGATCAGGGACCCCTTCGGCGAGGCCGTTAAGCGTTACGGAGATCTGTACTTCGCGCGCCTGTTCGTGGGACTTCTGTTCGAAAAAAGTCCTCAACGGTTGGATATCGCCTGCGATCATACGCGCCGTGTCTCCATCAGTCTCGGGCCGACCACTGATAAGAACGACTTCGTCTTCGTTCAGTAAGCTGAAGCAAGCCCGGTAAGCATCAGGAAAAACAACTACTTCGGCATATCCATCTAGGTCCTCAACCTGTACGACAGCCATCCGTTCACCCTTGCGCGTCTTAAGGTCACGGATGCTAGTGATGATTGCGCCGAGGGAAATTTCTCCGGCGCTGTTCATTTTCGATAGCGTCGCTGTGGTCGCGTTAGCAAACTGTCGGAGTTGGTCGCGATGGCGTTCGAGAGGGTGCCCGGTGATATAAAAACCGAGTGATTCTTTTTCGGCAGCCAAGATCTCACGTTCTGTCCAGGGAACGGCGCTAGACACCGGCCAGCTCGATGGTTGACGATCGGCTCCACCGGTCTCAACATCAAGATCAACAAACAGGTTAGTTTGACCCATCTGGCGATCTCTTTGTCGACGCTGCCCGCTCTCAAGCGCAATGTCGAGTGACGACATCAGGAGGGCACGAATATTGCCTGGGCCAGGATCGCTGTTCTCTTGAATGATCATCGAATCGAAAGCTCCAGACTTGATTAGGCTCTCTACCGTGCGCCGGTTGATCCCTTTGCCGAGATCAACTTCTTCGCAAAACTGGAAGAGGCTGTTGAAGACACTGATTCGATCTCGGGCATCAAGAATAGCGAGGACCGCTCCCTCACCCACCCCTTTGATGGCAGCTAGCCCAAAGCGAATTGCCTCACCCGTTGGGGTGAAGCTAACGTTGCTTTCGTTGACATCCGGGGGTAACACAGGGATTCCGATTTCGCGACATTCTGAAATGTAGCGCACCACCTTATCAGTGTTGTCGTAATCCGAACTCAAGAGAGCCGCCATAAAGTAGACGGGGTAATTCGCCTTCAGGAAAGCGGTCTGGTAAGCAAGCAGTGCATAGGCGGCCGAGTGTGCTTTGTTAAACCCGTAACCAGCGAATTCGACTACCTGGTCCCAGATCTCCTTCGCTAAGTTTTGGGGGACGTCTCGCGCCTTGCATCCTTCGATAAATTTTTCCTTCATGGAAACCATAACTTCCGGTTTCTTTTTACCCATCGCCTTACGCAGAACATCGGCTTCACCGAGAGAAAACCCGGCAAGCTCGGAGGCAATCTGCATGACCTGCTCCTGATAAACGATGACACCGTAGGTCTCCTTTTGAACCTCTTCTAGCTGCGGCAACAGGTATTTGACCTTAGTGGGGTCGTGCTTACGACGGATGTACTCGTCGATCATCCCCGAGCCAATTGGACCCGGCCGGTACAGCGCATTCATGGCTATCAGGTCTTCGATGCGGCTAGGCTCCAACTTGCGTAGCGCATCGCGCATGCCCGTTGATTCGAACTGGAAGATACCCGAGGTAGAGCCTGAGGCAAACAGCTTAAACGTTTCCGGGTCGTCAATTGGAATGTCGTTGGTGGTGAATTTTTTTCCGAGATCTTGGGAGATGAAATCCAACGAGTCGTGCACCACGGTTAAGGTCCTCAGGCCCAAGAAATCCATCTTGAGAAGGCCAATCGCCTCGACGTCATTCATAGGAAACTGTGTCGCGATAGCGTGTTCCTGGTTGCCACCATGTCCGGCTGGTGGCTTGTACAGTGGAACGTAATTGGTCAAAGGCTGGTCGGCGATAACAACTCCGGCAGCATGTGTTGAAGCGTGCCGGACCTGCCCTTCAAGCTGCCGTGCTAGGTTGACGAGTTCGGCTACTTTCAGGTCTTTACTAATGGCCTCTTGTAAAGCAGGGACTGAGGACACCGCCGCATCGATAGTCGCATCAAGATCGTCAGGAATTAACTTGGCAACCCGGTCGACCTCGCCGTATGGTAAATCCATCGCCCTACCAACGTCACGAATCGATCCCTTCGCCGCCATTGTTCCAAAGGTGATGATATGAGCCACTCTGTCGCGGCCATACTTATTTGCAACGTAGTCGATAACCTCACCACGTCGGCGCATGCAGAAGTCGATATCAATGTCAGGGAGACTGATGCGCTCAGGGTTTAGAAAACGCTCAAAAAATAGTCCGTATTCGAGCGGATCGACGTCAGTTATACCAAGCGCGTAGGCGACCAGACTTCCCGCGGCACTACCCCGGCCAGGCCCTACCGGAATTCCAGCGTCCTTCGCGTAACGAATGAAATCCCAAACGATTAGGAAATAGCCCGCGAATCCCATCGATACGATGGTCGACAACTCAGCCTCAAGTCGTTCACAATATTGCTTAAGGTCGTGCTTTGCTGCCCACCCTGATGGCCCGTTCGCCCTCTCTGATGTAACGGCTTGCAGCGCTTCAATGCGCCGCTCGAAACCATCGTGCACGACGCTTTCGAAGTAGCCGTTGAGCGTTTGCCCCTCGGGGACAGGGAACCTCGGAAGATGGTTTTCCTCGAAATTGAGCACCACGTTGCAACGTTCTGCGACCTTTTCGGTGTTGGTAATAGCTTCAGGCACCTCGGCGAAGATGGCCGACATCTCCGTCGCCGTCTTCACATAGAACTCATCGTTGGGAAACTTCATCCGCCCGGGGTGTGACATTCCCTTCCCCGTTTGGATACAGAGCAAGGCGTCGTGCGCTTGGGCGTCTTCCTTCAGCAAGTAGTGACAATCATTGGTCGCGATCAGCGGCAAGTCGAGTTCGCCCGCAAGACGGATCAACTCGGGGTTGATCTGCCGCTGCTCGGAAAGACCCTGGTCCTGCAGCTCCACATATACGTTGCCGTGCCCGAAGATTTCTACCAATTCACCCAAAGCTCCACGGGCGCCCTCGTAATCTCCGCGCAGCAAGTACTGAGGAACTTCTCCGGAAAGGCAGGAGCTCGTTGCAATGAGACCTTTAGCGTGCTCAGCAAGGATCGTCTTATCAATCCGTGGCTTGTAATAGAAACCCTCTAGGTAACCAACCGATGATAGTTTCATCAGGTTGCGGTAACCGGTTTGGTCCTTGGCTAAGAGCAACTGGTGGAAACGCTCCCGCCCGGCGCTCGCCTCCCCACGGTCGTGGCGTGAACCCGCGGCCAGATATGCCTCCATGCCCAGCAGAGGCTTTACGCCCGAATCGCGAGCCTTCCGGTAAAACTGCACCGCCCCGAACATATTTCCATGATCGGTAATGGCAACGGCCCGCATCCCTTCCGCGCAGCAGTGAGAAATGAGTCGGTCGATCCGTGTCGCACCGTCCAGTAACGAGAAATTCGTATGGTTATGAAGGTGGACGAATGTACGACGTTCGCGTTGGCTCATCGCCCCCGACTATAACGAATTTTATCGAGCCTGCCATTCTTATCTTTTAGGGATTTCCTGCTTCTTACCCATCGTTCAAACAGATCACTCGTATCACGTGCAATCTATCTGACTCGGTATGGCATCTTTCCCAATGGATAGGAATCGCTGGAGACCACACAGCTCTATCCCTTGACTGCGAAAAATCACATTAGATTCAATGGATCGACATCGATCCGCAGATCACGTGGCAAGCGTCGTTGCTTCCCCAAATCTTCGATGGTTGTCTCTAGTAAAGCTCGCATTCCAGACCGATCATGGCCACGGAGAAAAACTTGCATACGGTACTTTCCACGCAGCTTCCCGAGTGGGGGGAGAGCAGGCCCCAAAACCTTCACACTCGCCGGCGCAGCGTCCCGTAAAGCCCCTGCAAGCCAGGCGGCTTCCTCTTTGACAACGGCGGCGTTAGCACCGCGACACAAGCAAGCAATCAGCGCCTTGAAGGGTGGATACACAAAGCGGCGACGGAACTCGATTTCCCGCTCGTAGAAGGTGTTGTAATCATGCTCGACAGCGGCCCTAATAGCATAATGCTCTGGTTGATACGCCTGCAAAATCACCGTCCCCGGAGTTTCCCCGCGACCGGCGCGGCCTGCCATCTGGGTAAGCAACTGGAACGTCCGCTCCGCAGCCCGAAAATCTGGCAGCCCCAAGGCATCGTCCGCACCTACAGCGCCCACCAGCGTAACACCGGCGAAATCGTGCCCCTTGGCCAACATCTGGGTGCCAACCAGAAGGTCGATTTCGCCACGGCCAAAGGCGGACAGGATCTGGGCATGTGCACCCTTACGACGTGTCTCATCGGCGTCAAAGCGGCTTACCCGAGCATCGGGGAATCGCTGACGAACGACCTGCTCAAGTTGCTGAGTACCATGACCAACCGTTTGGATTTGTGGAGAACCGCACTTCGGACAAGCCCCTGGGATTGCGGCCTGATGGTTGCAATAGTGACAACGAAGCACCTCCTCTGCTCGATGTAGCGTGAGACTGACTGAGCATTCTGGGCACGGAATGTGCTCACCACAGGAACGGCAACGGAGTGAGGCCGAGAAACCACGCCGATTAAGTAGTAAGAGCGCTTGATCACCCCTTCCTAGGCACACTTCAATGGCATTCTCGAGCCGTTCAGACAACAAGGCCCGACCCGCCCGCTTCCATTCCACGCGCATATCGACCACATCGACCTTCGGTAGTGACCGATTAGCAACCCGGTCGGGCATCGACAGCACCTCATGGGCACCACCCACCCCAGCAAAGAACGTCTCGATGGAAGGTGTTGCGGAGCCCATGACGAGCGCTGCACCCTCCAGTCGTGCGCGGCATAGGGCAACGTCACGGCTGTGATAGCGTGGCGTTTCGTCTTGCTTATAAGCAGAATCGTGCTCCTCGTCAACGATGATAAGGCCAACGTTCTCAAGAGGCGCGAACACCGCCGAGCGCGGTCCAATCACCGTGCGAATGTGGCCATTTCGAGCACGCCACCAATTCGACAAGCGCTCACCCTCCGACATTCCCGAGTGCATCACCCCAACGTCGTCACCAAGTACCGCTTTGGCACGATGCACTAACAGAGGAGTTAAACCGATCTCGGGAACCAGCAGGAGAGCCTTGCGGCCGCACTCAATTGTCCGTTTAGCGGCCCGCAGATACACCTCTGTCTTGCCACTACCAGTCACTCCGTGCAACAACAGGCTACGAAATCCTTCGCCGAGATCTAGAATTCGATCAAGTGCCTGCTGCTGGCTGTCCATCAGACAAAACCGCCCGGCACCGTCGTCGCCACCCGACCACCTACTTTGCTCGTCAGCATCCAACGGTTCGCGCCGGATCTCGATGAGTCCCTTAACGAAGAGCGACTTGATCGTGGCCACCCCGCAGCCAGCTGCTTCGCAGAGGGCTTCAACCCTAATTCCCTCCGCATTGTCCCAGAGCACGTCAATAATGCGGCGTTGTGCCGGGGCCCTCTCTGTGTGTTCAAGGGCCCTTGCCCGCGTGATATGGCGCATCGGCATGGCGACGTCTTGCCAGCGGCCACCGACCCCCGAAGACCATTCATCTTCGATGTAGACCAAACCTCGCCGGGCCATCTCGTAGAGTTCCGCGCAGATGGTAGAATCACCGATACGCCGCGCTAACGTTCCAATTGTCCTAGTCTCGCCTTTTGCGTCCAGTAATACCTCCAGGAGATTCAGGGATACTGTCTGTAGCGTACCTTTGGCCAACGACTCTTCTGACGCGGAATCTCTTCCCTTAGGGGTCAGTGCCACTCGTCGCCGCGCCACGCGATCAAGGCCGGAAGGCAATGCGGTGCGTATCACTTCACCCCAACTGGACATCGTTTGGCCTGCGACCGAGCGGGTGAGCGCTAACAACACCGGGGACATCAACGGAAGCGGGTCAAGGCAATCGTGGAGCAACTGGATCTTGCCAGGGGCTAGACCCCGGGGGGGATGCGTCCGCGTCGCGACCACGATTCCAGTAAGTTGGCGGCCGGAAACATTCACCAGAACACGCGAGCCAGGCATCACCAAGGAGGTGGCGTGCTCGGGGATTCGATACGTGAATGGTCTTGCCACCGGCAACGGTACAGCGACCTCGGCATAAACGTCATCTCGCATGCCTTCAAAAAGGTCTTCAGTCTGCAATGTCAGTTTTCGGTGATCGCCGCAAGCTTCTCGCGCACGAGTTGCATATCCTCCCAAACCATGCCCTTGGCGCTCGGGTTCCGCAGCAGGTACGCCGGATGGTAGGTACACATCACTTGGGTACCATTCCAGTCACGGAAAGTGCCGCGTAATCTCGATAACGGCGCGCTGAGCCCCAGTACTGCGCCAACCGCCGAGCGTCCTAACAAGACAATCACCTCTGGTTGGATAAGCGTCACCTGGCGCATCAGGAAGTGTCGGCAGGCCTCTACTTCCCCTGTCTTCGGATCTCGGTTCTGCGGCGGGCGACATTTGACCGCGTTAGCGATGTACACATCCTCCCGCTGATAACCCATCGCCTGAATGATCTTGGTCAGCAATCGTCCAGCGCGGCCTACGAACGGTTCTCCCTGCAAATCTTCATCTCGCCCCGGACCTTCGCCGATAAACATCAGCCGAGCGTCAGGGTTGCCTACACCGAAGACGACCTTAGTGCGGGTCTCGTGGAGTCCGCATGCAACACATTGCAGCGCCTCAGCCGCAACTTCCGGCAGCGACTTGTCCCGCGGGCCAGAAGAGGTGCATGGCGCTCTATAAGAGCTCGCTTTCCCCTCGGAAACCACCTCTGGGGCAATTGCTGCCACCACTTCAGACACCGGTTCCGCCAAAGTTCCAGGGGCCGGCCCGCCAATCAGACGTGAAGCTGAGGAGGCCTCCGAAATCGTAAGGCCCCAGACTCCTTCGTTGCTCAGGCGTTCCAGATGGCCCGCGAGCTGTGCCCGCAACCAATCACGGTCAGCGGCGACGCTCACCCGGCTTTCTCGGGACTAGCAATGCCTAGGCGTTGGCGAAATTCAAGAATGGCATCAATAATCGCGGAGGCAATATCAGCCTTTAAAGCTGGGCCTGCGATTACGCTACCCCCGAAACGATCGAGGATAACGACTTCATTGGTCTCAACTTCAAAGCCAGTTGCACCAGCACCCACGAGATTGGCAACGATTAGATCGCACCCTTTTCGATCGAGCTTTTCCCGTGACCGAGCTTCTAAATTTGAGGTCTCAGCAGCAAAGCCGACAAGAGTACGGTTTCCCCTAAGTTGCCGCAGTTCCTCAAGGATGTCGGGAGTGTGCTCGACCTCCCACGACATAGCATCGCCAGCCGCCTTCTTGAGTTTCTCGGGCACCGGGGCAACGGGTCGAAAATCGCTCACTGCCGCTGCCATGACAACCACATCAGCCAGAGACGCATGGGCCACCATCTCGCGCCTCATTTCCTCCGCATTGATTACTCGTATTATTTCGACTCCGGAGGGCTCGGAGATCTGGGTTGGGCCACTCACCAGAACGACGTCCGCTCCAAGGCGCGCGGCTGCCTCAGCAACCGCGTAACCCATTTTCCCTGTGGACGGATTGGTCAAGACACGCACAGGATCGAAATGCTCACGCGTCGGCCCAGCTGAAACTACCACTCGCATCCCAACAAGCGGCCGCTCGGCGGGCTCCATGATGAGCACTTCCATGATCGCGTCGACGACATTAGGGGGCTCCGCTAAGCGACCTGGTCCATGGCGGCCAGAGGCCAGAGGGCCAATGGTTGGTTGAACAATCGTAACCTCGCGCACCCGGAGCTTATCGACATTCTCCTGGACAGCAGGATGCTGCCACATCTGGTCCTCCATCGCCGGTGCCACCAACACGGGCCCGTCGAAAGCCAAATGCAAGGTAGACGGAAAATCGTCCGCGATGCCGAGCGCCATCTTGGCAATGAAATCAGCACTCGCAGGAACAACGCAAAAAGCGTCACTCTCCTCGGCCCATCGAATGTGTGGAATACGTTCAGGCCGTTCGTCTTCGAAAGAATTGACCAAAACACGATGGCCAGAGAGCGCCGCGAAAGTCAACGAGCTGACGAACTTGCCCGCGTTCTGGGTCATCGCGACACGCACCTCGACGTCGCGATCCTGGAGTCTGCGTAGGACCTCGCACGCCTTATAAGCCGCGACGCTTCCAGTAACAACGAGTAGTACCCGGGAACCGGGCACGTTTCTACTCCTTTTTTTCTTTTTTTGCGGCCGGAGTTATTTCGGCTTGCGGTAGATCATCTTGCAACTCTTCTTCGATAGCAGCCTCTTTCTCAGCGAGCTCGACAGTGATTTGTTCATCGGTCACTGTCTCCCATGGAATGAGGTCCTCTCTCACCTCCGCGCAGGCGATCGTCGAGTACTTGTGGGCGCGCACGTCTAGCTTTGGTTTGGCGCCGCGCATCAGTTGCATGCATCGTTGTGCAGCTACTTCTACAAACA
>MDTC01207387.1_pt1 | contig 14041 bp, 11 predicted proteins | sample 811181 | NCBI WGS metagenome assembly MDTC01 (sample SAMN05326644, study PRJNA326480) | marine metagenome | isolation source: seawater | place: Pacific Ocean: North | collected 2011
ACTAACATTTGTTTGTATTAAATCTTTCAAATCAGTTCCATTATAATGTCCCAAGTGCCATTCACTTGTACTACAAAAAATGTCATTTATGTTTCTGCCAGTTACATTACCAACAAAATTCATATAAGGAAAATCTTTATATTTAACTAAACTAGTGCCATTAAAACTATATAGTGTTTTATCTTTAAGTTTCCCTACTTTATCAATAACTATTATTGCTTTTCCGGCAATATTCCCCAAACTGATTTTATCTCCTCCTCTATATAATTCCGTCAAGGTACTATTTTGATATTTATAAATTACATTACGTTGATCAGTCGAATTAAAATCTAATGAACGTATAATAGGTATATTAGTATTTCTATCTACAACTACATTACCAAAAATTTCTTCCACCGCCACAAATTCTTCATATTTCCATCGGCTTCCATTATAGTGCATTATGACTGCGGTGTAACTTCCATTATTTTTACCAGCATATCCAACAGCATATATATCATCCGGTCTTTGCCCATGTATTCTCTCAATATAAACTTCATCGAAATCTTTATATGGATAAGTTCCAAATTTTCTCCATTTAGAACCATCAAAATGCCATATTTGGCTGTTGTTTGTGCCCATCCATATGTCATTTTGTGCAAATCCCCATAATCCGAGACATGCTATATTCTCATCTGGAACTACATTTTTCCATTCTATTCCGTCATAATGCCAAATGGCATGTTTCATTGAATAACCACTTCCAACCAACCAAATATCAGTTGGGGATGAACCCCACATTTCAAACATGGATGTGGCATTGCCAGGTCCAGGATCTAATGTATCAACAGTCCAAACATAATCTCTTCTTCCAGGTTGGGTATTATCAATAATTTCTGTTGGTGATTCACATGAGATTGTTATAATTATTAAAAGGAGTATTATTGAGAGAATTAGTTTTTTCATAATGTGGTTTCCAGAACAATTATTTTTAACTGTTATTGCTGTAGGGACAAGTCGCGACTTGTCCCTACGTTTATGAATTTTTATTTTAACAGAACTTCTAAATCATAACGAAATGATTAACATATCATTTTATTCAGTTTGAAATATATGGTTTGATTTTAAGATGAGCAAGTGTGTTATTGTTTTTGTATTTTTTATTCTGTAGAGACGTAGCGGCGCTACGTCTCTACAAATGCCGTTCGGTATAAGAATGCTATTACGTCATGCCGGTTCCCGCATAGACTAATTTGGATTTGTGTTGGAATACCGGCATCTGTGTTTTGAGATTCCGGCATTCGCTTCGCTCAGCCGGAATGACAATTATTCTTTAATTTTGGATTACTGTCTTGGAATGATAGATTCCGGTATCCCAGTTTGGTTTTTCTTTTTGAAACCAATACCGGCTTCTATGTTTAGAAATTCTTGTCTGTTTTGTCGTTGGAAATGCTAAGCCAGAAGTGATTCTGCTGGAATATTAAATTTTTTATGAAGTTCTCTTGCCATTTTAATTGTGAGACGTCTTTTTCTGTTTAGAACTTCAGAAACTCTATTTTTTCCACCCATGGCTTCTGCAAGATCGTTTTGAGTTAAACCCATCTGCTCCATTCTAAATTTAATTGCTTCTATTGGATCGGGTGCTTCAATAGGATATTTTTTCTTTTCGTAAGCTTCAACTAATGTTACTAATACATCCAGTTTATCTCCATTTGGAGTATTGGGTTTAGAATTCCAAAGAATATCTATTGTTTTTAGTGCTTCCAAATAATCTTTTTCGTTCTTTATCGGTTTTATGTTCATCTAAATTTCCTCGGCTTTAATTTTGTTATATTGAGCATGTGTTCCAATAAATCTGATATATACAATCTTAAATTCGAATTTAACTGCAACTATAAGTCTATAATTATTTCCTTTGATATTAAAAATAATTCTATTGTTTTTAATTATTCTGGCATTTGGAAAATCTTTTAAAATATCATCAAATTTATTCCATTCAGACTTAATTACCTCATCGTACCAAGCTTTTAATTGTTGTTCAGAATCCGAATGTTTTTTCCAAAAGTCTTTAATAGTTTTTAATGCAATAATTCTCATAAGTAAATATAAATAGTTCCCTAATTGGGAACAAGTAAAAACTATAATCTATTGATTAAACAAATATTCTCAATGCAGTTTTTCAAATCAAGTTTCATGGGATTTTGTTCAATATATTTTCTGATGTTAAATAGTCGTTAGAGACGTAGCGATGCTACGTCTCTACAAATGCAGTTCGGTATCACAATTCTATTATATCATGCCGGTTCCCGCATAGACTAATTTGGATTTGTGTTGGAATATCGGCATCTGTGTTTTGAGATTCCGGCATTCGCTTCGCTCAGCCGGAATGACAATTATTATTTAATTTAGGATTACTGTCTTGGAATGATAGATTCCGGCCTGCCTTGTCAGCAGACAGGTATCCCGCCTTGGCGGGAACCGGAATGACAAATTCTTACTTTGTTTTTTGTTACAACCTTAGAAATTATTAAACGGTAATAGTCATTTTTTCTTCAATTGCTTTGAAAGCGTTTTCGAGATCGTTTATTATGTCGTTAACATTTTCAATTCCTACTGATAAACGAACTAAACCTTCAGAAATTCCAGCTTTTTCTCTAGCTTCTTGTCCCATTGTTAAGTGAGTCATACTTGCCGGATGCTGAATTAGAGATTCTACTCCACCAAGACTAACGGCAAGCTGGCAGAATTTAACTGAGTTCATAAAAATTTCACCGGCTTTGAATCCGCCTTTAAGTTCAAATGCAATCATTCCGCCGGAAAGCTTATGCTGTTTTTGTCCAATTTCATATTGAGGATGAGATTTTAATCCGGGAAATTTAACCCATTCAACCAATGAGTGATTTTCTAAATATTCAGCAATTATTTGAGCATTTTGTGAATGTCTTTCCATTCTTATAGCAAGAGTCTTTATTCCTCTATGAACCAAGAATGAATTGAAAGGATCAATTGTGCCGCCTAGCTGATTTAATACTTTGCGCATATTTAAGTATGCTTCTTTATCCTTAACCACAATAATTCCGGCTACTACATCTGCATGACCGTTTAAGAATTTTGTCATACTATGAACAATAACATCAACTCCTAATTCAAATGGTTTCTGAAGAGCAGGACTCATAAATGTATTATCAACAACAACTTTTGCATTTACATTTTTGGCTATTTTAGATATTTCAGATAAGTCGGAAATTTCCAATGTAGGATTGCCGGGTGTTTCAACATAAATCACTTTAGTGTTTTCTTTAACAGCAGATTTAACTTCATCTAAATCAGATGTGCTGACGAAAGTAACATCAACATTATACTTGGTAAAAATTGTAGCAAGAAGAGTTGAAGTAGGACCATAAACCGCCTTAGAACAAACTATATGATCACCCGATTGAAGAAGTGCAGTAAATACAGTATTTATAGCAGCCATTCCGCTTGCCGTTCCTAATGCTTTGTATCCTCCTTCTAATTCAGCAATTGCATCTTCCATTGCTTCAATAGTGGGATTTAACATTCTGGTATAAATGTAACCTTTCTCTTCACCTTTAAATAACTTGCCGCCATGTTCAGTTGACTCAAACTTAAATGTAGATGTTTGATAAATAGGAGGAACTACAGGACCAAATTCATATTCGCCAATTCCTGCGTGCACACATTTCGATTCAAATTCACTGTTATTATTCTTTGACATTATTTGTCTCCTAAAATAATTTGCAAAAGAGTTTTGCTCTGTATTTTATGAAATCAGATTTTGTCCGATTTCTCCATTAAAAAAATAAAAAGCCGGCATATTTACCGGCTTAAAATATTAATCTATTATTTGATCTGATATTTCATCAATATCAACATCTTCGTCTTCAGGAATTACTCTTGCTATATCGGTAATGTTATCGCCGTCATTAAGTCTTATCAATCTAACGCCTTGAGTATTTCTACCCATAACTCTAATATCTTTAACACTTTGACGAATTATCATTCCGCCGGTAGTGCTAATAACTAATTCATCTTTATCATTAACTTCACGAATTGCAATCAGTTTACCGTTCTTATCGCTGGTCTTAATTGTCTTTATTCCTTTACCGCCGCGGTTTGTAATTCTGTAATCGCTGAGATCGGAACGTTTGCCAAATCCTTTATCAGTAGCAACAAGCAGTGTGGTAGCACGTTTAAGAGCAATAGCGCCAATAACAATGTCGCCTTTGCCAAGATTTATACCTCTAACTCCGGTTGCGGTTCTTCCCATATCTCTAACATTGCTTTCATTAAATCTAATTGCCATTCCCTCTTTTGTAGCGATAATTATATCATTGCTGCCGTCTGTAATTTTAACTTCTATAAGGTTATCGCCGTCATTAAGATTTATAGCATTAATTCCGCCGCGTCTTACATTTGAATAAGCAGAAAGAACAGTTTTCTTAACAGTACCTTGTTCGGTAACCATAAAGAGATAATGATTATCATCAAACTCTTTTACATTTAAGAATGCGGTTATATTTTCATCTTTTTCTTTTTCAATAAGATTAAGAATCGATCTTCCTCTGGTTGCTCTTCCACCTTCAGGAAGTTCATGAACTTTGAGCCAGTAGCATTTTCCTTTATCGGTAAAGAACATAATATAATTATGAGTTGAAGCAATAAACATATGTTCTATAAAATCATCATCTTTGGTTCCGGCTCCGGTTACACCTTTGCCGCCTCTGGCTTGTCTTCTGTAGCCGCTTACAGGAAATCTCTTAATAAATCCTCTGTGAGAAATTGTAACAACTACATCTTCTTCAGCAATAATATCTTCTATTGAGAACTCTTTGTAATCTGCAACAATATCTGTTCTTCTGTCATCACCGTATCTTTCTTTAACAGCAAGAAGTTCTTCTTTAATGATTTTATATCGTTTGTTTTCGCTGTCTAAAATTCCTCTTAATTTTTCAATTAACTTGATAACTTCTTTGTATTCGTCTTCAATTTTCTTTCTTTCAAGTCCGGTTAATCTTTGAAGACGCATATCAAGAATAGCTTTAGCTTGAATTTCGCTAAGCTTAAATTTACGCATCAAGTTATGTTTAGCAGTTTCAACATCTCTTGATTTTTTAATTGTTTCTATTACTTCATCAATATTATCAAGAGCAATAATGTAACCTTCTAAAATATGAGCTCTTCTTTCAGCTGCTTCAAGTTCATACTTAGTTCTCTTTATCAATACATCCATTCTATGATCGATAAAGTGCTGCATCATTTCTTTTATATTAAGAACTTTAGGAACGCCGTTTACTAAAGCAAGCATAATAACGCCGAATGTAATCTGCATTTGTGTATGCTTGAAAAGATTATTTAAAATTACTGCCGGCTTACCTTCGCGTTTTAACTCGATAACAATACGCATTCCGTCGCGGTCTGATTCATCTCTAATGTTCGAGATGTCATTTAATTTTCCGGCTCTAACTAATTCGGCAATTTTTTCAATAAGAGATGCTTTATTTACTTGATAAGGAAGTTCAGTAACTACAATATTTTCCCTGTCGTTTTTCAATGTTTCAACATTTGCTTTTGCACGGACGACAATTTTTCCGCGTCCGGTTTGATAAGCTTCTTTTACTCCCTCATAACCGTATATAATTCCGCCGGTTGGAAAATCCGGAGCTTTAACAAACTTAATTAAGTCATCAGGATTTAAGGAAGGTTTATCAATCAAAGCAATAATTCCGTCAACAACTTCTCTTAAGTTATGAGGAGGAATATTTGTTGCCATACCAACAGCTATACCGCTTGCACCATTTACTAAAAGGTTGGGCAAATATGAAGGAAGAACTGTCGGTTCTTGAAGTGAGTCGTCAAAGTTAGGAGCAAAATCGACTGTATTTTTATCAAGATCGCGAAGCATTTCTTCGGAGATTCTTGCAAGTCTTGCTTCTGTGTAACGCATAGCTGCAGCAGAATCACCATCAACCGAACCGAAGTTGCCTTGACCATCAACCAAAGGATAACGGAGCGAGAATTCCTGCACCATTCTAACCATAGAATCATAAACTGCAGTATCACCATGGGGATGGTATTTACCAAGAACTTCACCCACAATTCTGGCTGATTTTTTATAGGGTTTATTATAAGCTACACCAAGTTCATGCATTCCGTAAAGAACTCTTCTATGAACAGGTTTTAATCCGTCTCTAACATCAGGCAATGCTCTTGAAACAATTACAGACATTGCATAATCGATGTAAGATGATTTCATTTCATCTTCTAAGGAAACGGGTAGTACTTTTTCGAATATTGTTGACATAGTTTACTTTATTTTATTACTGTAATTTTTAATTCGTTTTTCTATTTATATTTTTCTTGAGATTCCGGCACTCTCTTCGTTCAGCCGGAATGACCTTGAATAAAACGTGTCTTGCCTAATTACTGGATTTTCAACAATACCGGCATCTCAAAAATTATTCTTTTATTTCACTTAGTATTTTACTTACTGCTTTACTCAAATTTGGTATATGATTTTCACATATGTCAAATATTATTTCTGCATCAATATCAAAATAATTGTGTGATATAATATCTCTTAAACCAATTATTTTTTTCCATTCAATTTCATCATATTTTTCTAAAAAATAAGGAGAAGAATTAGATATCTTTTTCAAGGTTTCACCAATTACTTGAAGCCTCATCGAAATAGAATCTAGTTTTTCTAATCCATCTTCATTAATAATAAAATCAGAATAGCTTGAAATTTTACTAAATCTCTTTTGAATTAAATCTAAAGACTCATTAATATCCATAAACATATTTATTAATATGCCATTAGACATTTATCATATCCTTTTTAATTAAATCTAAAGAACGCTTTTTTATACTTGGTCTTAATCGAATTATATCAACTCTTTTTGTAAATAAGTTTTCAAGAAAATTTTTTAGATTAAAAAGAGAATCATATGAAGCTTTATTAAACTCAACAATAAAGTCGATGTCACTATTTTCATTATTTTTATTTGTTGCATATGATCCAGCTAGAGAAATAGATTTTACATCATACTCATTAATGAGAATATCTTTTCTATTTCTTAACTCTTCTAATATTTTCTCTTTTGTTAAAGACATCTATTTTACACATCTATTTTTGCATACTTTGCATGTTTCTCGATAAATTCTCTTCTGGGTTCTACATCATCTCCCATAAGTTTTTCGAATATTTTATCTGCTGCCGCTGCACTTTCTAAATTTACTTGAAGAACAGTTCTTGTTTCCGGATTCATTGTAGTTTCCCAAAGCTGATCAGGATTCATTTCTCCCAAACCTTTATATCTTGAAATTACTACACCTTTAGGAAGACCTTCTTCAGTTAATCCTTCTTCTTCAACTTCAACAGCTTTACCATTTCTTAATCTCTTTAAAATTTCATCTCTCTCTTTTTCATCAAAAGCATAAAGCTCTTCTTTTCCTTTTTTTATTTTATAAAGAGGAGGCTGCGCAATATAAACTTTTCCTGTTAATATCAGTTCTTTCATATATCTGTATAAGAAAGTTAATAGAAGAGTTCTAATATGACTTCCGTCAACATCGGCGTCAGTCATAATAATGATTTTACCGTATCGAGTTTTTTCAATGTTAAAATCGGAACCAATACCGGTACCGAAAGCAGCAATCATTGCTTTAATTTCATTATTCTCTAAAATCTTGCTCAGTTTGGCTTTTTCCACATTAAGAATTTTACCTCTTAACGGAAGAATTGCTTGAAATCTTCTATCTCTGCCTTGTTTAGCAGAACCACCCGCTGAGTCCCCCTCAACAATATATATTTCACAATGCTCAGGATCGTTGATAGAACAATCGGCAAGTTTACCTGGCAGGTGCATAGAATCAAGGGCATTTTTTCTTCTAACAAGATCTTTAGCTTTTCTTGCTGCTTCTCTTGCTTCGGCAGCTCTCATACATTTTTCAATAATCTTTTTACCGACAGAAGGATTTTCTTCCAAATATTCGGCAAGCTTTTCTCCAACTATTGATTCAACTATTGATTTTACTTCGCTGTTTCCAAGCTTAGTTTTTGTCTGACCTTCAAATTGAGGCTCCATTACTTTAACTGAAATTACTGCTGTTAAACCTTCTCTAAAATCATCTCCGGTTAAAGTAATTTTACTATTCTCTTTTATAAGTTTATTTCTGTATGCATAGTTATTAAGAGTTCTGGTTAACGCTGTTTTAAAACCGACTAAATGAGAACCACCTTCATGAGTGTTGATATTATTTACATAGCTGAAGATATTTTCTGAGTAAGTATCGTTATATTCAAAAGCTATCTCAACTGGAGTATCTTCTTTTTCTCCTTCAACATAAACAGGTTTATGTAGAGTTTGTCTTGTTTCATCAAGATATTTTACAAACTCTATAATTCCACCCTTGAAGTGATAAATTTCTTCTTCACCTTCCAATTCATCTTTGATGGTAATAGTAACATCTTTATTTAAGTATGCTAGTTCGCGCATTCTTTCTGCAAGAGTCTCAAACTTAAATTTGGTTGTTTTAAAAATTTCACCATCAGGCATAAATGTTACTTTAGTTCCGGTTTCGTTTTTCTTTGTCTTTCCTATTTCTTTAACCGGTCCTTTAGGAAAACCTCGTTCATATTCTTGATAATAAATTGAACCGTCTCTTTTAACTTCTACTTTAAGCCATTCGGAAAGAGCATTAACAACAGAAACCCCAACGCCATGAAGTCCGCCTGAAACTTTATAAGAGTTTTTATCAAACTTTCCGCCGGCATGAAGAACAGTCATAACAACTTCTAACGCAGATCTTTTCTCTTCAGGATGAATATCAACAGGAATACCGCGTCCTCTATCTTCAACCGATACACTTCCGTCTTTATTTATAGTCACAATAACTCTATCATTATATCCGCCTAAAGCCTCATCAATACTATTATCTACAACTTCATTAACTAAATGATGAAGACCTCTTGAACCAACATCACCAATATACATTGCGGGTCTTTTTCTTACTGCTTCCAACCCTTTAAGAATATTGATATTGCTTGCGGTATAATTACTATTTTTTATTTCTGCCACGGTTACACCTGAATATTATTACTTGAATTTAATGTTTGTTACTATCTTCTTATTAAAGAAGCTGTTTATTTTATTTATCAGATTTTCTTTCTGATAAAGGAGTTCACTTCTCCATACCGAGTTTTCAACTTTTACCGTTAGAAAACCACTTTCAATTTTTTCCGGTTTTGCTACTTTACTTAATTCGGGAAAAATTTCTTCAAACCTATTTACAACACCATATTCATCTGCTGTCTGTTTAATTACATTCAGCTCAGCAGAATCTTTAATTATCTCAGAAATACTTTTGTATTCTTTGTTAAGCATAAACTGCTTTACCTTCAGAAACTTCTATCAGTTTATCTTTTTCGTTTCTTGCTAAAAATTTATAATTAGTAAAATCAGTCATAGTAATAAAAGCTTGACCGATTTCTTTTAAGTAATGACTAATTTTTTTTGCTCTATACGAATCTAATTCTCCAAAAACATCATCCATTAAAAATATTGGTGATTTTTGAATTTTATCTTTCATGTAAAAGAACTGGGCAAATCTTAATGCAATTTGAAAAGTTTTATGCTGCCCTTGAGAACCATATTTTCTTAATTCTTTACCGTTAAGAATAAATTGAAATTCATCTCTATGAGGACCAACTAAATTAGTTCCTCTTCTAATCTCATCGTTTCTGTTTGTAGTAAGTTCTTCGTTAAATCTATCCTTAATTTCATCAACCTTTTTTGAACCGTAAAAATCATAATCAATAAAGGGAATTTCACTCTCTTCCATTACATTTTTGTATGCTTCAGAAACATAAACATTAAACTCATCAATAAATTTTAATCTGTGCTTAACTATTTCGGAACCATTTTTTAATAATGCTTCGCTCCACGCATCAAGCTGATCAACAAGCACCGGTGAATATCTTTCTTTAATTTGGCTTAATAAAGATGACCGTTGTTTTAATGTTTTGTTGTACTCAATCAATATTTTAAGGTAAGTTTCACTAGTCTGCGATATCACGGAATCAATAAACTTTCTTCTATCTCCCGGTGAACCAAAAGTAACGGCATGATCAGATTGTGTTAATGTTACTACTGGAAATTTCCCAATAACCTCAGATGATTTATAAATTTGTTTTTCGTCTATATAAATATTCTTTCGCTTTGATTCATTAATAAAGTTGATTACAACATTATTTTCCGTAAGATCAAAAAACTTCCCTTTTATTTCAAAAAACTCTTCGTTAAAGTTAACCGATTCGTAATCGGATGACCCATTCAAACTTTTTGTTGTACATAAGTAATAAATCGATTCAAGTATTGTTGTTTTACCTTGTCCGTTACCGCCAACTATGTAATTAAGCTCATCAGAAAATTCAAGAACACTACTTTTATGTAATCTAAAATTCTTTAGATAAATCGATTTCAATATCATACGTTAATTATTCAAACGAACCGGCATCAATAGCATAAGTAAATCAAAGTTATCCTTTTTCTTTTCCGGTTCTAAAATTGCTGCTTTAGTTGGATTATAAAGCTTAAATAAAATATCGCTTTCAGACGGCATATGAGATAAAACTTCATTCAAATAAACTGAGTTAAATCCAATATCCATAGGCTCACCGCTGTATTCGCAAATTACATTTTCAGTTCCGGAAGCACCTTTATCAACATCTTCTGCAGAAATTTCAAGATTATTATTTGTTATTGAAAACTTTACTCTTCTTGTGTTTGATGAAGTAGTAAATAACATCATTCTTTTGATTGCATCCTGAAGATCTTTCAAACTTATTTTGAGAAGATTATCATTTTCAGCCGGAATTACAGCTCTGTAATCGGGATATTTTTTATCAATTAATCTTGTTACCAATTCAACATCATTTAATACAAAAGATACCGTAGAACTTCCTTCTTTCTTGAAGTATAGTGTTACATCAGAATCATCCAAGCTTTTCATTAAAATTGATACAGCTCTTTCCGGAACAATAAATTCCGCATTGTAAGAGAATTCAGCATTTTTCTTATTTATAAAAACAAGTCGGTGTCCGTCGGTTGCAACATTTTTTAATCCTTCTTCTCCCATCTGGAAAAATACACCATTCATTGCTGGTCTAACTTCATCTTTACTTAAAGCAAAATAAGTTTTGTCGAAAATATATTTGAGGTCTAAACCGTTGATAGAAAATTTTTCTATGTTTTCTACATCATCGGTTGAGAATGATGGAAGTTCGGGGTATTCATCGGCATCCAAATAACTTATTTTATATTTACCTTTATCGGTTGTTACATTAATTTTTCCATTATCTGCAAATTGAAAATGAATAGTTGTGTCACTGAAAGTTTTTACCATATCGTAAATAAGTTTAGCGGGTATTGCAAACTTTACATTTTCTTCCGATACAATATTTAACGAAGCTTTAAGAGCAACTTCTAAATCACTTGCATAAGCAGTTAGTTTGCCGTCTTTAATTTCCATTAAAAAGTTTTCTAATTGTGAAATAGGACTTCTGGAAGGAACGGCAGGATATAGTTTTGAAAGTAGTTTTTCTAATTCTTTGCTGTTAACTTTAAACTCCATTTGCAACCCCATTTATATTCTTTTCGAACTTTCAAATATACCAAAAATAGCAAGGATATTCCACTGAAAGATATTAACATAATTCAGCTCCTTATTTTATATATCTATTCTTTTTTAAAGAATAATATAAGATTAATAATAATAGTGTGGATTTGTTGATAACCCTATTTTGTTTTCATTTTTAACTATAAACTAATTATATAACGCATGTTAACTTGTGGATAACTTATTGATAAAATTAACTTTTCAACAAAATGTTTATAACTTGGAGTTATTAACAAGAGACTGCAGTGTTATCAATATATCAATGTTGATAATTATTTAAAATAAAAAAGCCCTTCACTTTAGAAAAAGTAGAAGAGCTTTTCTTCACTAACTCAAATTTTTATGCTGCGCTTAACTCAATTTTGTTCTTAATTGAATCGATAGTTTCCTTTAATGATAAATCACCGTCTATCTGCTGTTCAACAGTATTAAAAGCATGAATTACGGTTGAGTGATCCCTTCCGCCAAAATGCAGACCAATAGTTTTAAGTGATGATTTGGTAAGTTTTTTAGAAAGATACATTGCAACTTGTCTTGCCATCACAACTTCTTTTTTTCTGTTCTTTTCTCTTACTTTATTCTCATCTACTTCAAAAAATTCGCAAACAATTTTTGTTATATAATCGATGGAAATATTTGTCTGTTTTACTGAAGAAATTTCTCTAACCGTCTTTTTTGCAAGCTCAAAATCAATATCTTTTCCATTTAATGTTGCATTAGCTAAAAGTTTAACTAGACATCCTTCAAGCTCTCTAATGTTTGATGTAATATTATGAGCAATATATTCTATAATTTCGTCAGTAATTTCCATCCCGCCGTAATTTTCAACCTTCTTTCTTAAAATTGCAATTCTAGTTTCAAAATCGGGGGGTTGAATATCTGCTGTTAATCCCCACTGAAATCTCGAAATTAATCTTTCGTTTAATCCCTTAAGATCTTTGGGAGGCTTATCGGAAGAAAGCACAATTTGCTTCCCCGATTGATGCAGGTTATTAAATATGTGGAAAAATAAATCCTGTGTTTTTTCTTTACCGACTAAAAATTGAATATCATCAATAATAAGTACATCTACATTTCTGTATTTATTTGAAAATTCATTCGTTGTATTGTTTTGAACTGAGTCAACAAATTCATTTGTGAATACATCAGAGGGAATGTACATAACTTTTTTGGCGGGAAATTTTTCAATTATTTTATTTCCGATTGCGTGAATTAAGTGAGTCTTGCCCAAACCGACTCCGCCATAAATAAAAAGCGGATTAAAAGAGGTTTCACCCGGATTTTCAGAAATTGCAAAAGCCGCAGCTCTTGCCAATTGATTTCCTTCCCCTTTTATAAAATTATCAAATTTATATTTTGCATTTATATATGATTCATAAGATTCTTCAGGTTCAACTTCAATTATAGTTTTTTTTGGGAGAGCATCTTCAAAAAGAGGACCGTTATCAACAAGCTTATCATCTTCGTCTTCATAAATCACATAAACCAGCTTTGCGTCATTTCCTAAAACGAGCTTAATCGTTTTGTTGATAAGAGTGTTATAGTGTTCTTCAATCCACTCAACAAAAAAGTTATTCGGAACCTTAATTTTAAGAGTATCATTTTCTACAGAAATAGGTTTTATGGGTAAAAACCAAGTGTTATAGGTTATAAGCGGAACATTATCTTTAATTAAAGTAAGGCACTCTTTCCAAACTTCTTTGGGCTCCGAAAAATTAGTTCTGTTGTCCATATTTAGAAGTTATCCACAAATTAAAATATCGTAAAATCTTTGTTTTTATTGGGCTTTTAAGCACTAAATTAAATCTAAACCAAATCTTATCAACAACTTATCAACATTAAAAAAGACCATCTAAATTGTTTGTTTTCAACAACTTAACCAGCGTTATTAAAAAACTATAAACAACCTCGTGAAATTAAGTGATTTTTGATGTTAATTATATAAAGAGCGTGAAACGTTTCACAAAAGCAAGTTATCAACAACTTATCAACATAGTCTAAGCACTTCTAAAGCGATGTGAAAATAGAATTTATTTAATTGTTGCGCAAATTAAATTGTGACATTTTTTATAAGTTATTATTCTATAAAGAAATAAAAATTTTATTAAGTAAAATAATTTGTGAATTTGAGATTCCGATTCTTTGTGTTGACTATTTTCCTTTAACTTCATTTCTTGTTCTATCAAAAAATATGATTTGAGAAAGGGCTGTATTAAAATAATATGATAACTATTAAAGGAAAATATAACTCAGCTAATATTTTTATCGATTTTATAGATGAAACTACCGAGGAACAGATAAAAGTAATGCTCGATCATCCAGCATTTGCTGATACAAAAATAAGAATTATGCCTGATTGTCA